>OODN01000072.1_pt1 | contig 93507 bp, 80 predicted proteins | sample 1671651 | NCBI WGS metagenome assembly OODN01 (sample SAMN06348178, study PRJEB24527) | human gut metagenome | biome: human gut; feature: ankylosing spondylitis patient; material: feces | host: Homo sapiens | place: China | collected 2015-10 | reverse complement strand
ATTAAAAAATCAATTTACGAGAAAGATCTATTTACACAAACTATTTGACAGTTTCTTCTTTATCACAATGACTAGTCAAAAACATGCTACTGACTTGAAGCTCAAATGTAAGACAAATAATTTAACTATTAACCCCCAACGCTAAAGACTGTATTATGTTCAAGATAAAATAAAAAGTGTCAGATTATGAATACTTATTTCATAATCTGACACTAATAAATATGTTTATATCTTATTTTTATAAGTTATCACGTTTAATTTCGTTCACAGCCATTATTGCATTACCTTTTGCATACAAGCCTTCCATATCACCTGTATTTAAAGCCGCAATAGCTTCATTAGACAAATGAATTGCATCAGTTGTAAATACTACTTCGTTACCTTTTTGGTCACTTACGCTAAATCGCTTCAATTCTTTTGTATTTACTAATTCAAATTTTACTGGTTTAGTGGACAACTCACCAATTTTTTCATTAATTTTAACATCTTCAATCTGTTGATCACGAATTACATCAAAGTGACCATTATTCTCTTTAATCATTAAAGCAACATGATTATCTGCATCAATTAATGAAACAATTCCTAACTCACCATCATTAAATTGAGTTTCTACGATATCCAATTCGACAATAAAGTTTTGATGATGTTCTGTTTGTCTTAAACCAACAAATGCTGGTGTAGCTAAATTACTTACTAAGTAAGAATTTCCTCTCAAGAAAAGCTTTCCGTCTTTGATACTTAAGTTATCTTTAAGTGAATCTCTTAAAGTAATCCATTCTGGTCGTAAATTCTCTTCTTCAAAATTATCTTCGAAATTAGTAATAACTTGTTTATTCGGTAAAGTAGCCGCATGTTCAGGAAAATCTGTTAAGTCTACTTTTTGAGTTGGAACACCATTATTAATCACTGGCCAGCCATTTTCCCATACAACAGGATAAAGTAGAGTTTCTCTACCCATGTTAGTAATTTGCTTAAAGCCAACTTGAGCAGGTCGCGTTCCTAGACACACTAACCACCAATTACCATTAACATCAGTGAAAAGATCACCATGACCTATATTCTGAATAGGTTCAGTTGCGCGATCACGATTAGTAAAAATCGGATTAATATCTTTGGGTGCTTCGTATGGTCCCCATAATTGTTTACTACGAAAGATAGTAATCATATGTCCTTGTCCAGTTCCACCTTCGGCTGTTAACAAATAATACCAACCATCTTTTTTCAAGATATGTGGTCCCTCTACATCTCTGCCACCTGTTCCATAAGACAAGATCTTAGGACCAGCTAAAATTTCACCAGTTTTTGGATCAATTTCGACCTGACGAATAGCCTTAGTTCCTTTATCATCGATATAACCTGTAAATTGAACATAAACACGATCATCTTCAAAGTAAAAATCTGGATCGATGCCAGGAACATTTACTTCAATTCGCTTCTTATCCCAAATAATTTCTTTTTTATTTTCAGACAAAGTACCACGGATAATAAAAGTTTTGAATTCAGCAAAATTAGTTGTAATCACATAGAAATGACCATCATAGTAACGAATATTTGCTGCAAAAATACCTTCATTTGATTTAGCATTTCTTAAATCAGCTTGTTTAGGAACTGTAGCAACTCCACCTAAAGTTGTCCAATTTAACAAATCCTTACTGGTTAAAACCATAACTCCTGGATAATATTCGAAAGTGCTGTTAGCCAAATAATATGTGTCACTTACTCTAACAACACTGGGATCTGGATGCATCCCTCTTATAATTGGATTGATATATGTCTTCACCATATTTATTAACCTCTTTCACTCTTTATAGGCATTGATGTCAAAATTTGATCAATCTTTTCAAACTCATCATTAGGAATATTCACTGATGGGATAATTGAGTTTATTTTTCTTAAAGTCATGCCTGCTAATGGTCCATTAAGGCTGTTAGGATCACTTTCAAACATCTTTAATGCAGAACTCACTTCATCAATCTTCTTGACCAATTCATCATCAGACATAATCACTTTAACTGGAGTTTCAGTAGTGTATCTTTCAATATAATCATGAGTTGGAATGTAATTAATCTCGTAATGTCCTGCTTCTAATTCAAGGCCATTATCCATTTCTTGACCATTAACTTTAACCTTATTAGCTCTTGGCAAGTTAATCTTGACAGTAACACCATCTGGAACTTCTAAGTTAACCTTAATAGTATGTTGCTCATCTGATTCAATTTGGTATTCAACTGCAAAACGACCATATGAACTATCATAATGTCCCTTTACATGTTTCAAACGGTAATCAAACATTGGAGCAAATTCAATTTCTTGATAACCAACAGAATGTTTATGAATACCTAAAACATACTTGTATGCCCATTCCATAACGGCACCAATACTGTAGTGGTTCAGGGAATTCATACCTTCAGGATTCATTGAGTCATCTTCCATGACAGAATTCCATCTTTCCCAAACAGTAGTCGCACCTAGTTTAACTGCATATAACCAGCTAGGATAATCTTCTTGCATGAAAATTTTCATAGCTAATTTATGTTCGCCATTTTCCGAAAGAACTTGGTTAATAAATGGTGTACCGACAAAACCTGTCTTTAAATGATCATTGTCTTTATGTAATCTTGCAACTAAATCTTGAGTAACACGTGAACGTTGATCATCTGGCACTAAGTTAAAGTACAATGCTAAAGCATATGCAGTTTGAGTATCAATAGCTAAACGACCATTATTAGTAATGTATTCGTCTCGAATAGCTTTAAGAATATTCTGTGATAATTTATCATACTTATCTGCATCGTCGACTTTTCCTAAGAGTTTAGCTGTTTCAGCAACTATCTTGCTTGAAGCATAATAGTAAACAGAAGCAATATAATCTTCATCAGTTTTTCCTGTTGGTAGGCCCGGCACTTCACCATCAAGAGCAAGCCAGTCACCGAATTGGAAACACCCTACCCATAAATTAGGAACTTTAGTTTGTTGAGTAATCCAATCTACCCAAGTCTTCATACTAGAGTAGTTTTGTTTAAGAATCGCGTTATCACCATAAACTTCATACATATTCCAAGGAATAAATGTGGCAGCATCACCCCAAACAGCAGCACCACCATCTGAGACGCCCATAGCTGGTGCATACATAGTTAACATACCATTATGCTGTTTTTGTTCTACTTCCATATCCTTGGCATACTTCTTAAAGAATTCAAATACGTTCATATTTAAAGCGGCAGTGTTAGAGAATATATTTGCATCCCCTGTCCAGCCCAATCTTTCATCACGTTGAGGGCAATCAGTTGGAACATCCATGAAGTTTGAACGTTGACCCCATTGAATATTCTTTAAGAGACGATTAATTAAAGGATTATCTGTTTCAATATTGCCTGTTTCTTTAATGTCTGAATATAAAACTGGTGATCTAAAATCTTTAAGATCAATTTCTTGAGTATTACCTGTAACTTTTACGTATCTAAAACCATAATAAGTAAAGTGTGGGCGTACCCAACCTTCACGACCATCAGATACATACGTAAATGCAGCTCTAGCATCTCTTAAATTACCGCGATAAAAATTACCTTTCTGTAGAATTTCTCCTACTTGTAAAGTTATTTTCTTACCTTTAGGTTCTCTGTTATAGAATTCAATCCAACCAGCATGGTTTTGACCAAAATCGAGTACCTGTTCACCTTTAGGGGTAATAATCAATTTAGCTGGTTTAAGATTATCGTGAATTACAATCGGTAAACTCAAGCGATCTTTTAAAACAGATGTATCTTTATCTAATACTTCAACTTTTTCCCAGTTATTAGGTGTAATTGTTGCATCATAATCTTCACCATAATAGATTGATGACTTAGTTACCCTTCCACTAGTGGTCTGCCAAGTATTATCAGTATTAATTACTTCTTCATTGCCATCTTCATAAACAATATGTAATTCAGCAATCGCCATTTGCTGATCACCATAAATATTGTTCTTGCCTCCATCGAAACCATAGTTACCTTTATACCAACCATCTGCAGTCGAAATTAAAAATTCATTCTCTTGTTGTAATAAATCCGTTACATCATAAGTTTGAACTTGAACCCATTTATCATAAGCAGTTACGCCAGGTGTTAAAAATTCATTTCCTATCTTTTTATCATTCAAATAGCTTTCGTACAATCCTAAACCAGTAATATAAAGGCGAGCCTGTTTGATCTTATCTGAAATTGAAAATTCTTTTTTAAATAAAGTATTTTGAATATCTTTGTTTTTATTAGCAATCCATTTAGCAGAATACTTTTCTGTCATTTTACCAGTCTCAAAACTAGATTCAGCTTCTGCATTTTCTTTTTCAGAAGATACAATAACTTTAACGACGTATTGAGTACGAGGTAACAGGGTTAAAGGAACAGCAAAGTAATTATTATTGAACTTCTCATTTTTTGTCTCATATACTGGATGATTTTCATCGTCTGTCCAAATAATTAACTTCTTAGTAAGGGCGTTGGCTTTTGTATCTTCTACTGAAAATTCAATACGTAAATCACTAAGGTCATACCCTAATGGCTTTACCATATGATTAACTTGAATATTTGTAATCTTCATAAAATTTCTCCTCGTATTAATAAATAGAAAAAAGTTTCTAGTTTATTGGACCAGAAAACTTTTTTTATTTTAAGATTTAAGCCTTCTTATTTGTGATAAAAGCATTTTCTGTTATCTTACCCAAGCGAGTGACAAATAGTAACACTGCAATTACACCACATAGAATAATGCCGCCTACGAATTGACCTTCACCTACAGAAATGTGTAAGCCAGCTAAGATAACGGGAGCTAAAGCACCTGCAATTGAACTAATTAAAGTGTTCATAGAAATAACTAGTGGGAATTCTGATTTATCTGCTAAATTTGAAAGTTCAAATGGAATAGTTGCGTTAATAAGTACAATTCCCATACCAGAGAACATGTTACCAAGAATGTGCATTACAACATTGTTAAAGAATAAGACACACACAAATGAAAGTGCAAAGGCGATAAAACCATAAGCAATTGTATTAGTCTTAGTAAATTTTCTGATTTTTCCTAAGAAAACAGCAGTTAATATACCACCAACATTACCTACAGCAGTTACAAGACCAGTGTATCCTGTTCCTAAACCTTTACCGAAAAGGACAATAGATTGATTTGCCATAAACATAGTCATAGCAATTGAAGTGAAGAAAGTAATTGCCAAGTAAATATAAGCCATTTTATTTACATTCTTCAAGGTAGCCCACATGCTTGGCTTACCTTCTTTATTAGTTTCACGGGTTAAACGTTTATCTTGTGGAATTAAGAAGTAAGCTGCTAAGAAGATAACAACACCAACTGCATAAACCCAGAATAAGTTACGCCAATTGCTACTGCCTAAGACACCACCAATTGCGGTCATTGCCATCATTCCGATGTTGTTAAAACCAACTTGCCAACCCATGACAGTTGCTCTTTCTTCACCCTCAAAGTGATCTTGTACCAAAACAGGTCCTATATTACTAATTAAACCTGTACCAAATCCAATAGCAATCATACATGCCAAGATAATATTTAAATCACTATTAAAGAATACAGGAAGCAATCCACCTGCTATAACAAATATGATTGCAAGTAAGCCAATATTTTTACGAGTTAATTTATAAGTCAACCAAGTAAAAAGTAAAGTAGCGATTACCTGTCCTAACTGTGGAATAGTACTTAACATTTGAACCTTCGAAATTGGTTCCTTAGGGAATGATTTAGCTATCGCTGCAATAGCTGCCCCTACAACTGAAGCTGACATAACAAGAAAGTTCATACTTAGAATACCTATAGCCATAGGCATCTTTTTTTTATTCATGATTGTTTTCCTCCTCTAAATTTAACTGTTCTTTATTGATATTTTTATCATATGCTATGTTAAGCGCTTACACTATACTGTAAAAAAAGAAGCTATGTGTTGATTTCACACATTTATGTTGTAAACACATAAGCTCTTTTTAGTATCAACATAAACTAGCCTTAATCTTTGGCGTTTTATTAGCATTTACAATAACTATCGCTTTACCTGAAAATAGTTTTATTTCTGATAATGAATAGTCACTATTATCAGACGGGTTGCCATTTGTAAGACCTATAATTTCACCATCTGTTGTATTAATATTTACTTTATCGTTTGCTGTTGGAACCGAAAGCCTTCCATGATCAATAGCTTTTAATTCATAAATATACGTGTTATGGCCAGAGTATAATTGTGTAACTTGCACTGAATCTGTCTTATGAGTAGTTACATAACTGTCTTCAATTACCTCATCGCCTTTATAACCTTTGACTTTAAGTTCACCGGGTTGATATTCAACAGTCCAATTATTTTCGTATTCTTTTACTTTTTGTTTTCCTTGACTAATATCATTAACAAAAAGTTCCACTTCATCTACATTACTAAAGACACGCACATTAACTTGTCCATCTGTTATTTGCAAACCATCTTTATTCCAATGTGGCATCAAATGAAGCACCGGTTTCTTACTCCAATGAGCTTGATAATAGTAATAATAATCTTTAGGCAATCCACCTAAATCACAAATACCAAACTGTGAGCTTATCTCAGGCCAACTAAATGGTGATGGTTCACCATAATAATCTAAACCTGTCCAAAGAAATACTCCGCCCATATAAGGATGGGAATTTAAGTATTCCATTACTCTTTCTGGGTGTGCTGTACCGCCTACCCCTGGATCTCCTGGCTTTCTTTTACCAGGTAAGACCATAGAATACATTGAGCCGAAATTATTACACCAACTTTTATCGCCATTATCTTTATAAATTCCACGAGTTGAAAAGTATGAAGCATTTTCCGTACTCATCATTGGTAAGTTGGGATGTTCTTGATGAATGATTTCTGCACCATTACCCATTACACCAGCTTCTGGGTAGTTAACACCCAAGATATCAAAGTACTTTAAGTAATTATCATCAACTTTTCCCTCTGGATTTAATAATTCCGCAGAAATTAAAAGCTTATCAGGATCTAGACTTCTTATTATTTGAGTAATTTGTTTAACAGATCTTTCTGCATATTTAGTATTGCCAACTATTTCTTCATTAGCAATTGACCAGAAAGCGATACATGCATGATATCTACTCTTTCTAACCATCTTCTTTAAGTCATTTAAACGCCAAGGAGTTGCTTCTAGAAGACGATTTTCATTGATAACAATAATTCCATAGCGATCGCATGCATCGAGCAATTCTTTTGAGGCAAAATGGTGTGAACTTCTTAAAGCATTAACACCCATCTTCTTTAATACGTTGATTTTATAATCAATAATTCCTTGATTTAGAGCAATACCTACACCACCAAAATCTTGATGTTCACAAACCCCTCTAAGTTGATATCTTTTACCGTTTAAAATAAAACCTTTAGTATCATAGGAAAAAGTGTGAATTCCAAAGGATTTTCTGATTTCGTCACTTTCTGTAGAGATTTTGATTTGATACAAATATGGGTGTTCTGGAGTCCAAGCTTTGGGATCATTTATTTGAAATTCTTTTATAAATTTGTGTTTAGAACTTGGTTCTATTTCTACTTGATCAAATGACTCTTGAACATTTTCAGTAATTTCAAATTTAGGCTCTAGTCTAATTTTCTTTTCAGTATCGTTTATTACGGAAAATTCAACCTGTAATTTAGCCTTATTTTCATCCAATTCTAGAGTTCTTACATTAATAGAATCGGCATCTAAATGAACAGGATTATAAACTTCTAACCATACATTCTTATAAATACCTGCTCCTTCGTACCACCAACCTTCTGAACCAGTTGTAGTATCTGTTCTAACTAAAATGACATTATCGCCATCTTCAGCAAACTTGATAACAGAAGAAACATCTAAATCAATAGAAGTATAGCCACTTTCATTGTGTCCTAAATAAGCCCCATTCATCCAAATATCCGATGATTGCATAATCCCATCAAAATGAAGAATATATTTTTGATCAACATTTGAATCGTATTTGGTTTCTAACTTAAAATTCTTTCTATAATAAGCAACACCGTCAGGTTTATAACCACTCATTGATTTTGCAGGATCATTTTGATATGGTACTCGACGTTTCCAGTCATCAGGTAAATTCACATTGATCCAACTATCATTCAATTGATCAATCAACTTTGTACCTGCTAAATTACGTAAACCTACTTTTACATTGCCTTGCGCAATTAATTTAAGGAAATGTTCACCACCTGCACTAACTGAGATTATCTTTCCATCTTCATTAGATAATGGTGCGGTTAAACCACCCAAAGAATATGATTTTCTTGATAAAAAATTGGGCTTATCAATTTCACCTTGATGAAACTGCCAATTTTTATTTAAACTAATATTTTGTCTCATGTATATACCTCAGAATATAACAAAAATAGATATTATTAATTACATTCTTTCTTAACTTGTTAATTATATTGTAACCGTTTACTAATAAGCGTAATATAAAGTTATTAGATATAAACTTAACAAAATCAGAGGTTAATTATGAATGATATTTACATGAGCTATACAGAAATTCAAAAATACTTAAATACTACTTTTTCAACGCATCATCAAGCAGCATCCCTCTTCGATGCAATTTATTCCTTATATAAATCAGGGAATTACGACCATTCCATTTCTGATAACCTAATCGATAAAAACGTCATAATTGAAACGAAGCATGATTTATTTGAATTTCTTAAGAGGATTACAGTATTAGACGTAACTTCAATTATTCATAAGCCTAAACAACTCTACCAAAATGTAACTGAAGATTACTTTATGTTCTACAAAAGGGATGCACGAATATTACTTCAATTTCAAAATGAACAAACATATTTGCACTATCATAATTATTTCGAAATTAATTTTGTTCTTCAGGGAGACACGATCTTAAGTCTCAAAAATGAAAAACATAAATTAACTGCAGGAGGTTTCGTTATCATTAGCCCTAATACACTTCATCAAATAAATATTTCTGAAAATAGTATTGTCGTTTGCATTACTATTAAAAAAAGTACATTTGATGATGTATTTTTCAACTTATTAAAAGATGACAACTTACTTTCTCAATTCTTTAACTATAATTTGTATTCATCCAATCAAAATTCATTAATGTTATATACCAAGATTGATCGTCCAATTTTAACAACAATTTCTGATATTTTTATTGAAACTTATTCCACTGCTCCACAAGCTAATCAAATTTGCTGCAATTATATTTCTATTCTTTTTTCCTATATTTTACGTAACCTTATTCAAACAGATGATTTAAAAAACAATACTAGCAATATAACCAGTAAATTGGTATCCATCATTAACTTCATTAAAGAAAATTCAGAAGATATTACCTTAAGCATACTTTCTCAAAAATTTAACTACAATCCTGATTATTTAGGAAAACTAATCAAGAAGAATACAGGCAAGTCTTTTAACTACTTAAGAAACTATTACCGTATTCAGAAGAGTTGTAATTTGTTAAAATACACTACAACTTCAATAGACGAAATCAGTTTAACAGTTGGATATAACTCACCTAATCATTTTGAACGTTGCTTCCAACAATTTGAAAAAGTTAGTCCTCGAAAATATCGCAAATCATATTCACAGCGTTAAACATTACGTCTATTCAAATAAATTAGTAGTAATAAAAAATAAGACCGAAGAAAAACTTCGATCTTATTTTTTATCTCAATTATTTGAAATCAAATTTCTAACTTTGAGTAGAAGGTGTAACAACAGCTGCCTGATCTACAGTAGCTAACATTAATGGATCACCAAAGTTAACTTTCTCTCCATCCTTCTTCTCAATTACAATATCATCAAAATTATCACTATTTGTAACTATAATTGGAACTACAGTATCATAACCAGCCTTTTCTATTTCCTTAATATCAAAGGTTTCCAATAAATCACCCTTCTTTATAGTTTGACCATCTTTTACTGCTGAATCAAAGTACTTGCCTTTTAAGTTTACAGTATCAATACCTAAGTGAATTAATAATTCAACACCATTTTCTGATTTCAAACCGATTGCATGCTTGGTTGGAAATACTGATATAACTTTACCATCAAATGGAGCTCTAACTTCATTATTAAGAGGTTTAATACCTACACCCTTACCAATAGTTCCCTTAGAAAATACAGGGTCATTAATTTTTTCCAATTCAACAGCAGTACCTTCAATTGGTGCTACAATACTTTGATCTCTAAATTCTACTTTCTTTACTTGACTATTATTTGCTTTATCTGAGGCTACAACTTTATCACCCCAAATAAAAGTAAGAATAAATGCAATTACAAATGCAACAACTAATGATAAACAGAAACCAATAAAACTAAAATTAATACCAGCTTTTTGGTTTATAAACATTGGGATTCCGAAAATACCACCTGAAGCAAAACCGCCAAACATTTTTGCACTTGCAAAGGCTGCTATTGCTCCACCAAAAGCGGAACCAATTGAACCAAATATAAATGATTTTTTATGTGGTAATGTAACACCATAAATAATTGGTTCAGTAATACCTAAGAATCCAGAAATAACTGCAGGCCAACCAATTTCTCTAAATTTAGTGTCCTTTGACTTAAGGACTAATGCTAAAGCAGCACCAGTTTGACCGAATACTGTACAATAAAGCATCGCATTAATTGGATCAAAACCTTTAGTTGCAATATTATTTAAGAAAATCGGAATAAATGCCCAGTGTAAACCTAACAATACAACAGCTTGCCAAATACCAGCTAATACAAATCCTGCTAATACTCTTGCTCTAGCATAGATCCATAAAACAATATTAGCCAAGCCCTGACTCAACATTGAAGTTACAGGACCAACTATTAAATAAGTTATTGGAACTGCAATGGCTAATGTAATTAATGGTGTAAAAATCATCTTTAAAGATGAAGGTAAATGCTTGTTCAAGAATTTATATAAAATTGATGCTAACCAAACAGCAACAATCGCTGGAATTAAAGTTTGAGTATAATTCATTAAAATAACTGGTATACCCAAGAAATTAATACTTTGCTTAGCTTGATATGCTTGAACTAAAGTTGGATAACATAATGCCGCACCAATAATTGCACCGACATACTCATTGATTTTAAACGCTCTTGCAGTTGAAAAACCAACCATTATAGGCAAGAAGTAGAACAATGCATCCCCAGCCGCATTTAAAATTAAGTAAGTACCGCTTTTTGCACTAAGTACATTAAGAACGGTTAAAAGAACTAAGAACCCCTTTAAAATACCCGCAGCTGCTAAGGTTCCTAAAAATGGTGTGAATATTCTTGTCAGTAATTTTATAAAGCGATTAATTATATTTTTATCTTTATCACTATCGCCTTCACTTGAGTCAGCTGAACTTAAACCTAAAAGCGACATTACTTGATCATAAATATCTGTAACATTATTACCAATAATTACTTGATATTGACCACCTGCATGCGCAACTCCCATTACACCATGAAGATTTTTAATAGCCTCATCATCAGCTTTGCTTTCGTCTTTTAACTTAAAACGTAAACGCGTTACACAGTGAATTAGACTATTAACGTTTTCTTTTCCCCCAACTAGTTTAACAATTTGTTCAGCTAGTTGTTTGTCCTTGTCGTTTGATTTAGACATTTTTATTTTTCCTTTCTTAACCTTACTAAAATCCTTATTTTCATTCATAAACTTCATTAACACTTCATAATATTTGTCTACATCACTACCTAACAAGATTTGTAATTGATTATTTTCAAGTTTAAAATCATAAATATTTGGTTCCTTTTGAAGAATATTTTTATTTAATTGAGTTAAATCTTTTAAATAAAATCTAAGTCTAGCTACGCAATGAAAGACTTCTTCTATATTGTCTTTTCCTCCTACAGCAGTAATAATGTGTTGAACTGTCTCATCATAACTATTCATTGTAATCACCTGCTGATATATTTATTCGGTGAATATGTATTGTGAGAAACATTACTTCATCTTCTGACACCTTATAATCAAAATCATGTAATACAATACCAGCAATTCTTTGTGCAATAATATATTCCTTGTGATAACTATGAATAACCATGTCATACAATTCTTTATCTGCTTTAAATTCCTGCCTTTGCTGCTTTTTAATACGCTGAACAAAGAATTTTAAATGTGTAATTAAACGATAATATGATACGGAGTTGGAATTTATATCTTTTCCCAACATCTCACTAATTATCTTTAAGAAACGATCTATCAGCTCGATTGTTCCTTCAGTATTCTCTAAAGAATCTCCTTCTTCAGCAGTAATTAAGTGCATTGCAATATTCGTAGCTTCATCATCAGGAAAATCTAATCCTGTTTTTTCCGATAAATATTTTAGAACTCGTTTTCCCAACTGAAATTCATCAGGATATGTTTGCATTGTCTCTACAGTTAGTTTGTTTTGAATTAGAATACCTTTCTTAACTCTTTCAACAGCAAACTGTAAATGATCAGGTAAAGACACATAAATATCATCTGTTAATTTTTTGCCTGAACTTGTAATAGCTTCTGAAATAATATGATCGGACAATTCAATGTACTTAGGATCAACTTGTGATAAAGTTTCACTAATTGAATTTGTTGCATCTTCATCCTTAGGATAAAAAATCTTTTCAATTTTATCTTTTGGAACAACATGTCCAGCTTTCTGTTGAAAGGCGATACCACTACCTAATGCCACTAAAGTTCGATTAAATTCATCTCTTGCAACAACAGCATTATTGTTGAGTACTCTTTTTATTACGATCATGATCTTTCATACCTTTCAACAAAAATAGCAAGACCAAATAAGCTTAAAAATGCTTATTCATGGTCTTGCCAACTTAATGTAACAATCCGATTTCTTATTTCATTTTTCAGTATAGCAAACGTGTAAGCGATTGCAATATAAAAATATAAATTAAATATTAGTTTAGTTTAATTTAGCAATTAAATATTTATTTTTTAACAATCACCAATTCATCCTCAACAACAGGTGGCATTTGTAAAACATTGTTTTTAACTTCACCTTGAATAACTCGACGTTCATGAAGATCAATTATCTTACACTCATTAACTGTAATTTCTAAATCATTGAAATTAATAATTCCTGCAGTTGGTAAATAAATGAAAATATACTTATTATTTTGTGCTGCTCTAGTTTCTAAATCATCTTTAACTGGTTCATCAATTGGAACTAATCCATCTGAAGCATATTCACTAATAAAGTCTTTAATAAATCCCATGTCTTTAGCACCACGGAATTTTAGGCAGTCTCGCCAATCATATGGTATTAATTGAACGTTAAAATTAGATTTCAACTTTTCTTCTGGGCGTGCAGTATCCTTCCATGGCCAAATACCAAAACAACCGTAACCTAATCCTGCATCTGCACCTGAAAGTACAGCACGCCAAGCAGCTCTTCTAACGTCAAAAGCACTGTATCGTTCGTTAGTTGGTGCACCCATTTTAGTCAGTCCTTCATAACAAAGTTCTGAATCAACAATTGGTCCTTCATAACTCAATTTACGCATTTTTTGTGGAATTGTATATGCAGTAGCTTGACCAGTGTATCCATGTCCTGATTGATAGAAGAAAATATCAGCTTTCTTTGCCAAATCTTCTGGAACTTCAGTCGATTCGCCATTAATGTGAAAAGTATATAAGTCTTCATTATCAACTGATTGAGCTGTTTCAATTACTTCACGATAATACTTGATAGCAGGATCTTTCTTTTGTCCTTCTTTATCGGTAAAGCCAACATCTCCACTAACAATCCAAATCGGATGAAATCTCTTAAATTTATTTACTGCATAAGTAATATATGGCTTAATTTGCTCAAATGGCATGGTATTATTCTTAACAAATCTACTCATCCATGTATCTGGAACAAAGTTACCCCATAAAAGGACTAAAGCTGGAACCATATCTCTCTTTTGCATTTCTTCCAACATCTTAACGGCATTGTCAAAGTATGATTCATTAATCTTAGTAAAATCATACTCGTATGTGCCATCTTCATGATTGGTAATGGCAAATGGCTCCCTGATTGGTAAACTTGAATCCCATTGACGCAAAATATTAATTTGAATTGTGTTAAAGCCTTCAGCTTTACGTGTATCAAGATAATAGCGCCAATCTGGCATATTAATACTGCCAAAAGCTCCCCAGCATGTATCTGCTAAGTAAAAGAATCTTTTTCCATCTTTATATAAATATTTATCTTTAACTGTAAGCATTATTCTTCTCCATTTTCAATTATTTTTGATCATCATCTAAAATAGTATCAAGATCACCATACCAGTATGCAGCTACTTTGTCTTTAATTGGATCGAAATAATCTGGTTTAACATTAATGTACTTACCAGCTTCAGCTAAGATTGGCACTACATCAGCACGTACACCTGCCATGTGGTGAATATATGGACCATAAACATATTTAGCTTCAAATCTGTTCAAGTCTTTGAATTGGAACCATGCATAAGTCCCTTGTTCATAAGGACCTTCACAAGTCTTAGCATTGCCAATTAACATTGAATACTTACCGTGATCCCCATCAAATCTTACTAAGGTGTATGTTCCATCCTTAACTTGGAATGCAGCAGAACCAGGGTAATCAAATACAAAGTGAGATGGTGGTAAAACTGGACGATTCTTAGCAGTTTGGAATGCAAAAGTACCCAAGTGTTGTAACAATTCGCCATTTTCATTTTCTGGGTGACGGCAGTTTACATCAGCAAACAATGCTCTTTCCTCACCTAATGTTGCAGCTTCAGCTAAAACTTCTGAAATAGCACCATTAATATCAGTTTCACAAGTTACTGGCATCCCTTCAGTTTGAAGAAGTGCTTCAGAAGCATAAGGCAAAATACCAATTTCACGTTGTAATTCAGTCCAGCATTGAATAGTCCCACAATTACAGCCGTATTCCTTCATTTTGTCTTGCATAGCAAGTTTCAAAGCGGCAACTTTGGTGAAATCTTCATCCTTAATCTGAATATCCGCCCATTTTCTGTAAACATCTTTAGTTTCTTCAATACGCGGATCATTCTTTTTAATCAAATCATCCATGTATGAAGTTAATTCTCCCAATGGAATTGGAGATAATTGAATGCCAAATTTTTCAAGCAATTCCCCTTCATTAACAATTACTGACCAAAAGTCAAATGGACGTGGGCCAATTTGCAAAATACGAGTATTTTTAAATGTCTTTACTACGTTACATACTTTAATAAAGTCGATCACACCACGGCTAAATGAAGGATCATCGATGTCGCTATTTCTAATGTAAGTAAATGAAACATTGAAATGACGTAACACTTTACCAATGGCAAATAAACCACATTGAGTGTCACGACGTCTTGAGCCATCTGGAGCCGGAGCTTCGTCTCTTGGTCCCCAAAGTAAAACTGGAACATTAAATTTAGCTGCTAAACGAGCAACTTCATATTCTGTTCCGAAATTTTCATTAGCAATGAACAATCCATCAATTTTTTCTTCTTTAAACTTTTTAGTGATCTTTTCAAGGCCTTCATCATCATAAAGAAGACCATCGTCATTTACGTCCTTAATATCAACGTAGTTAACGCCCAATTCATCTAATTTCTTACGAGTTTTATCTGCAAACTCAATTGCTGCAGTAGCTGAGAATATATTTCTTCTCGTTGGTGCAAACCCGATTTTTATTTGTTTTAAGTAGTTTTTATCAGCCATAAAAAATAGCCTCCTAAATTTAATCTCACTTGATTGTATTCGCTTACAATCAAAATATAAACTAAACTTGGAAACTATTCAATTACGTATTTACTTAATTAAGCTAAACTATTAAAGTGATTCTCTTTCAACTAACTTTGTCGAAATAAAACATTTTTGTGGTAGCCAATAACGATCCGCCACTTTACTTTGCAATTGATTGATTGCTTGAATAACGATTTGTGTAATCGGCACATGCATTGTAGTTAACTCAGGTGTAACCATTGTATCTTCAAAAATGTCATCGAATCCCATTACAGCAATATCCTTAGGGATTTTTATTCCTTGCCTTGTTAGTTCTTTCAATAAACGCAAAGCCATATAATCATCTTCACAGAAAATTGCTTCTGGCCAATTATTTTTTTGCCTAAACAATGGAGGTAAACTCCCTATTAATTCAGTTGGATTTAGACTAAATACATATTCTGCTGGGACTTGAATATTTGCCTCTTTCATAGCTTTTCTAAATCCCGAACGACGTTGAATAAAATTAGAAATAGCATGATTAGATGCCACATACCCTATCTTTCTATATCCTTTTTTAACAATATATCTCCCAGCTTGATAAGCTCCCTGAAAGTTATCAATTGAAACAAAATCAGCTTGAATATCATCGAAATAATTATCAACGAAAATTACGTTACGCAATTTTTGATTTATTAGTTGAATTTGCTTTTGATTCAAGTCTGTTGCTAAAACTACAGAAGCTTTTGATTGTTGTAAAGCCTTATTATTTAGTCCTTCATGTAAATGATTAATATCTAAATTAACAATTTGCATCTGTCCACCTGCACCACTAACGTGTTGTGAAAGTTCAGACACCAAAGTGTCAAAGAAAGGTAAGCTAGCATAACTACGATTCATCATCCCTGTTCTATCCTGAATAATAATTAAGCTAATGCTAGCAATCTTTCTAACGCCACCCTTTTTATGCTTGCGTAATGGCTCATAACCTTGATCCTTTATTACTTTAAAAATCTTTTTTCTCGTTTCATCACTTACACCAGGCTTTCCATTTAAAGCAAAAGAAACTGCTGCTTTAGAAACACCTGCCATTTTTGCAATATCGCTCATCTTTAATTCCATAGTGATCACCTTAATTTAAATTTACTAATCTAAGCTAAACTAAATTATTTATATAACTAAACTAATTATAAACATGATACTCTAATTTTGTAAGCTATTACAAATAGATTTATCAAATGAGGTGTTTTTATGGATACTCTTGATCTTAAAAAGAAAGCCGTTGAGCTTAGAAAAAGAACATGGGAATTAATTTATAATCACAAAAACGGTCATACCGGTTCAGACTTATCTTGTACTGATATTTTAGTTGCACTTTATTACAGTGTAATGAACCAAAACAAAGATAATTTTGGTCAAAAAGATGTAGATACATACATTCAAAGTAAAGGCCATGCCGTTGAAATTTGGTACGAAGTTTTAGCCGACAAAGGCTACATTGATCGTGATGATTTAGAAAAAAGATATTCAACTTTTAATAGTCCATACATTGGCCACCCAACTACCGATGTTAAGGGAATGGAATTTCACACTGGTTCATTAGGTCACGGTCTCGGCTTAGGAGTTGGTGTTGCCTTAGCCGCTAAAATGGATAATTCATCAAAACACACTTATGTATTAATGGGTGATGGTGAACAAGCCGAAGGTTCTGTATGGGAAGCTGCTATGGCAGCTGGCAATTACAGCTTGGATAATTTAACTGCTATCGTTGATCACAATGATCTACAAATTTCAGGAACAACCGATTCAGTTATGCGTTCAAATCCAATTAGTGATAAATATCGTGCTTTTGGCTGGGATGTTCAAGAAGTTGACGGTAATGATGTTGGTGCCTTAGTTGATGTTTTAACTAAAGAAAACGATACTAACAAGCCAAGAATGATTATTGCAAATACTGTTAAAGGAAAAGGCATTACCGTTGCAGAAAACAGAGCTGATTGGCACCACAAAATCCCAACTGAAGCTGAATATAAAGAAGGATTACGTGAATTATACGCACAAATGGAGGCACTTAACAATGACTAATGATGAAAAATTAACTGCAAATGCTGTCATTGCAGACACTTTAGATAAAGCAACTGCTAAAGATCCTAACTTATTAGTAGTAACCTGTGATTCTCGTGGTTCTGCTGGTTTGGTTCCATTTACTAACGCCCATCCTGATCGCACTGTCGAAATGGGTATTGCTGAACAAAATGCTGTTACAGTTGCCGCAGGTTTAGCTCATGAGGGAAAACATCCCTTCGTCTTCTCACCCGCTGCATTCTTAGCAATACGTTCAATTGAGCAAGTTAAAGTAGACGTTGCTTTTAACAAGAGCAATGTTAAATTAATTGGTATTTCAGGCGGTAACTCATATACCTGGTTAGGTAACACCCACCATTCACTTAACGATGTAGCCATTACACGTGCAATTCCCGACCTTGAAGTTTACCAACCTTGTGATAAATACCAAGTTAAGGCGCTTTTTAACTACTTATTAAAATCTGACAAACCAGCTTACGTTCGCATCGGCAAGCGTAAGTTAGATAATGTTTACCATGAAGATTTTGAATTTACTCCTGGTAAAGCAACAATTATTAAACCAGGTAAAGACATTTGCTTAATTTCAACTGGTGAAACTTTATACTTTGCATTACAAGCTGTAGAAAAACTTGCAGGCGAAGGTATCAATGCCGAAGTTGTTGATCTTGGTTCAATTAAGCCACTTGATACAGAAATGATTGGTAAACTCGCTCAGCAATTTGAACATATCGTTACTGTCGAAGAACATGATGTAATCAATGGCATTGGTGCAACCGTTGCTAGTGAAGTTGCTAAATACGGTCACGCCAAGCTTGATATTTTAGGCTTCCCAGATAAACCTGCTATTCAAGGTACACAAGATGAAGTCTTTCAATACTATGGCCTTGATGCAGAAGGAATCGAAAAGTCTATCAAGAAAACTCTTGCTAAATAAAAGCAGGTGATTTCATGTCTGAGAAATATATACTAGCAATCGACCAAAGCACTCAAGGTACAAAAGCCATACTAGTTGACCGGCATAATCAAATTTTTTGGAAAACTGCCCTACCTCATAAACAAATTATTAATAATCAAGGTTGGGTCAGTCATGATCTAAATGAAATCAAAGATAACCTTAAGAAACTATTCAAAAAAGTACTTGAACAAGTATCACCCGATCAACTTAGTGGCTTAGCAATTACCAACCAACGAGAGTCAGCTGCTGCTTGGTCTAAAAGAACCGGTACTCCACTTTGTAATACGATTGTTTGGCAAGACAACAGAGCAGAAAAATTAATTAAGCGAATTTCTTATCCTGAACTAAAAAATGAAGTTAAAGAAAGAACAGGATTGGCACTTTCACCATATTTCACGGGTGCTAAATGGGGCTGGATGCTCTTAAACGAGCCAAGAGTGATTCAAGCACACGAAAATAACGATCTATGTTTCGGTACAATGGACAGTTGGTTAATCTACCAGTTGACCAACGGAAAATCATTTAAAACAGAACCTTCTAATGCTTGTAGAACTCAACTCATGAATATTAGAACCGGAAAATGGGATGAAAAATTAGGAGAAATTTTTGGCGTAGACCTAGATAGCTTACCTCAAATTGTTGATTCTAATGCCAATTTTGGTGATACAAATTTATTTGGTCTGCTTCTGCATCCCATTCCAATCCTAAGTGTTTTAGGTGATTCTCAAGCCGCACTTTTTGCTCATGGTTGTTTTAAACCTGGTGACTTTAAAGTTACATTTGGAACTGGCTCATCAGTCATGCTTAACATCGGTCAAACATTACCAAACAATATTAATAACAAGCTTAATACCTCTATTGCATGGTCTTTAAATGGAAAAGTCTCATATGTACTTGAAGGTAATATTAACTATGCTGGTGCTTGCATTACCTGGCTAAAAGACAATTTACATTTAATCAATACACCTGAAGAAACTGCTGATTTAGCTCTTACCGCTAATCCTGAAGATCATACAGTTTTAATTCCTGCCTTTGCCGGATTGGGTGCTCCCTATTGGAAGCCGGATATGAAAGCAGCTTTTGTGGGCATGACTTCTACTACAGGTAAGAAAGAACTAGTTAGAGCAACTTTAAATTCATTAGTTTATCAAATTGCTGACATTCTTTCTGAATTTAAAAAACTCTATCCAAAAATAAATGATGAAATCCACACAGATGGCGGTATGATTCATAATAACTATTTGATGCAATACTTAAGTAATATTACTCAAAGAATAGTGAAAATCGCTGATATCTCTGAATTAAGTGCCGTTGGTAGTGCAATGAATGCTATGAATAATAAAGTTGGCATCCAATCTTCAAAATTATATAGCATACGAATGAAAGCTGATTCTTCACAAGAATATCGCAATGAATGGAGTAAGTGGATTAAAATTTTATCTTAACCCATTTTTTGAAAGAATAATCGAGATGAACCTATGAAAAAGATTTTAGTAATCAATGCTGGTAGCTCTTCTTTTAAATTTAAAATATTTTCTTTTCCAAAAGAAGACGTCATTGCTGAAGGTTTGGCCGATCGAGTTGACTTAGAGAATTCTTCATTTGAATTAAAATTAGCCGATAAAAGTAAGCATTCTGAAGAAGTTAATATTCCTAATCAAACCACTGCTGTCAAAATTTTATTAGATAACCTTAAAAAATGCCGTGTAATTAATGACCCTGCTGAAATAATCGGTATCGGTCATCGAATTGTTGCTGGTGGCGAGACATTTAAGACATCAACTTTAATTAATAAGGATAACCTGCAACAAATTTATGATTTAAAGGAATATGCTCCTCTGCATGATGAAGCCGAAGCAGACGTTATCAAGGCTTTCCTTGAACTCTTACCTAACGTTCCAGAAGTAGCAGTTTTCGATACTGCTTTTCACCAATCACTTGATCCGGTGCACTACTTATATTCTCTCCCCTACAAATATTATGAAAAATACAAAGCAAGAAAATACGGTGCACATGGGACTTCAGTCCGTTTCGTAATTCGTGAAGCCTCAAAGCTATTAAATAAACCTCTAGATCAATTAAAATTAATAGTTTGTCACTTAGGCTCTGGGGCATCAATCACTGCAGTCAAAGATGGTAAATCGTTGGATACTTCAATGGGATTTACGCCACTTGCAGGAATTACAATGAGTACTAGATCTGGTGATGTTGATCCTTCATTATTGGGCTATATTATGAATAAAGAACATATCGACATGGATCAAATGATTGATATCTTAAATCATAAATCCGGCTTGTTAGGTATCTCTGAAATCTCACCAGATATGCGTGATTTGAGAGATGATATGTCTCGCTTAAATGAAGAGCAAAAGAAAAAAGCAAATCTCGCACGTAACATCTTCATTAATCGAATTTGCCGCTACATCGGTGCTTATATTATGGAGATGGGCGGTGTAGATGGCATTATCTTTACTGCCGGTGTTGGTGAACATGATTTTGGCGTTCGAGCAAAAGTAATGGACGCACTTAACTTTATGGGTGTAGTACCAGATGAAGCAAAAAATAAGGCCAACAAAGCAGGTCTAATTACCCGTCCCGAGTCAAAGATTGCAGTTATGCTCATCCCTACCAATGAAGAACTCATGATTGAACGAGACGTAACAAGAGTAGCTCACCTCAAATAAATGATTCCATAAAAAAGAGAAGGCTAAACGCCTTCTCTTTTCGTTTACTCTTGATTACTTATCAGTTGCGTAATCAGAAATCTTCAATTCAGTGTCAGTAGAACTAACCAAAAACTTAGGATCTTGAGTAGCCTTACTATAATGACGAACGTTCATGCTCAATCTACGATTGTGATCGCTAAAACGAATAGTAATCAGATAGTTATATTGAGGCGTGTAAACATCATTTGCATTATAAGCTACACGGTACACTTTTCTAGCTTCTGCTTCAGTTAATTGGTTAACGTTTTTAACATGAACCTTCGCACCGTCTAAGTCGTTAGTCTTTTGTTGCAAGCTCCAAACTGCGAGCTTAACTGCAGCAATCGTTGAAGTATTTGATTTTTCAACATCTTGAGCTAACTTAAGTTGAGTATCATAAGCTTCACGTTTATTACGACTAGTTAAGCGATATGCGTCACTCTTTTCAACATCTGTATGCTTATCGATTTCATTTTGTAAAGCTTGCTTGTCACTAACTGTTGCGGACTTACTATCTTGTTCAGCTTCCTCAGGAGTATTTACTGGCTTTAATTCAAGACCACTAACCTTGACATCGCTTTGCTTAACGAAACCATCGCCAACAAATTTACGAGCTTTGCCTATAGTGTAAACATCCCCTTCTGGGGCCATTACATATTGACTACTAATGTGGTAGAACAATTCTGCCTTTTTCTCACTTGGAACCCAGATGTACATCAAGCGATCTACATTAATCTGTCTTTCTGCATTAGTTGCGGCATGTGGAACAACGACATCAGAAGGCGTACCGTTGATTGTGTAGATTGGCATGTCAGCTGGTTGGGTATATTCAGCAAAAGTGTAGTGGAGATCATCATAGTTAACTGCCTTCATTGCCTTACGTGGAGTAACATCCAATGATGACAAGTAAGCATCCTTTTCACCCTTAATTCTATAAAATGGAACAGCTGAATCATCATTGAATGCAGCAAAATCATCTGAACCACTTGCTGGTGTGTAAATAAATTGATCTACCCTAACCTTTTGTCCCTTTTTGTATTGGGTATCGTTGGCATAGCCGTCTTTGGTGTAGCTGTGAGTTTTATCTGCTTTCACTGTTACATAAGTTTCGTCAACATATTGAATTTTGCCATTAACTACTCCCACATTAGCTGCCTTGACATATTGATTCTTGCCAATGCGGTAGTACTTTTTACCCTTGATTGTCTTTGTATTGTAAAAAAGGATTGGAAGATCTTTCTTTAAAGTTGGTACCTTAACACGCTTGCCCTTGTTGTTATAAACGTAGGAATTGTAATCAAGTAAAAGAGTGTTCTTGTTGTCAATCTTGGCAACCGCATCTGCTCTTACATAAGTGTTTTTGCCAACACGGTAATACTTCTTACCCTTGATTGTTACTAAACCGCTCAAGCGTGGCAAAGTAGTGTTCTTCTTAACAAAGCCACTTAATTCTTTACCATTACCATTGTAGCGAAAGTTATCAAATTGATTGGTAGTAATCGTCTTCTTACTTACCTTAGCGGCTTGAACGACTGATGGATTATTGCTTAAAACTGTGGCAGCTGGGCTCAACGCCATTAAAGTAGCTGCGGAAATTAATGTAATTTTGTTTCTTAGTTTCATTTTTTGCCTCGTATTTTGCTTATCCTTTGATAAATTTCATTAAGTAAAGTATATTCTTTTTTCATTAATAACTACAATAATCAGCTTTGAAGTCAAAAAAATAAATCTACTGAAATCTCAGTAGATTTATTTGCTATCTATTCTTTTCCATCATCTGTCACAAACAAAGCAACGATGAAACCAATAATCGTCAACACAATGGTAAAGTACATACCATAATGAACACCATTAGTGAACTTGAATGCAGCTGAACCGCTCACTGCATTTCTACCTAAAGTCAAGAAACTAGTAGCAAGTGCAGTTGCCAAAGCACCAACAATCTGTTGCATGGTGTTCAAAATTGCGGAGCCATCGGCTGATTCAAGACCCTTAAGTGAGTTCAAAGTTGAAGTCTGTGATGGTGACATAGCAAGTGGTGCACCAATCATCAAGATGATATGAGCCAAGATGACGTACCAAATTGCGCTGTGCGTTGTAACCAAGCTAAGCATTACGGCACCAACAAAAGCAATAATAAAACCGATTCGTGCAGGCCATTTTGCACCAAAGCTGTCATACATTCTTCCGGCTAAGGCAGAAGTTACCGCGTTAATAATCCCACCTGGGAGCATGATAATACCGGTCAAAGCTACGGCAACAAGCAAACCATTCTGTAAATATTGAGGCAATAGATACATGGCTGACAAAATAATACCGAAATCAACCATGACTAGAATTGCACCTAAAGTAAAGTTACGGTGTCTGAACACGCACATGTTTAAAACAAGAATCTCAAGTTTTAACTGACGTCTTACGTAGAAAATTAAAGCGATGATACCAATGATTAAGCATGCAAGAACTTGAACAGAAAGCCAGCCTAATTCACTAGCCAAACTTGCACCGGCGATTAAACCTGAAAATGCAATGATTGACAAAATAATTGAAATAAAGTCAACTTTTGGCTTAGTAATTTGGTTAACATTTTTCAAACTAAACAAGCCAATTACAAAAGCAATTACTAAAAATACAACAAAAGTAAAGAAAATATCGCGCCATGAACCAGCTGCTAGAATCAATCCAGTAAGAGTTGGCCCAATTGCTGGCGCAAACATAATTACCAAAGCAAGAATACCGTTGACTGTCCCCAACTTATTAGGTGGGAAAATCAACATCGCGATAGTAAACATCAACGGCAAGATAATTCCAGTTCCGATACCCTGAATCATTCTACCAATTAAAACCATTGGGAAATTAATTCCAAAACCTGAAATCAGCGATCCAATAATAAAGGCAGCGAGGCCAAATAAAACTAGCTTTTTGGTCGTAAACCACTTAGTAAACAAACTTGAAAGTGGCAGGATTATCCCGATTACGAGCATGTAGCCGGTAACCAGCCATTGAATTGAAGACTGACCAACTTGAAGAGCCTTCATCAATTGTGGTAAAGCAATGTTCAATGAAGTTTCACTAAACATCCCTACAAATGATCCTAGCATTAATGGGAGAATAGCAAGCCATGGACATTTAACGTTAACGCGAGCTTGCATCCCTGTTTGAGCATTATCCATTAATTCTTCCTCCTTTTATTGCAACGTTGATTACTTTACCAGAAAAAATTTTTCTCAAAAACAAAAAAGACGTCTTTCGACGCCTTTTTGCTTAATTATTTAATTTAGTACTTCAAATCGCTAAATTGCTTATTTGAGTTTTGTTTTGCCAAATCTTTACTCTTCCAGTAAACAGCATTCGTAGTCCCTTTAGAGTTAGCTGAAACGATCACATCTTGACCATTTTCGGTATGACGAGCTAAGTAAGTACTACCTTGACCAGGTTCTTGACCCATATTAGTGAAACTGTAGAAGTTAATACCATTCATGGTAGTTTGCTTCATGTAGCCTGATAATGAATCAGATGAACTATTGGTATTATCCTTCTTAACGTTCATGCTAAAGCCGGCTTCATCGTTGATCTTGTTGCCTGTAACAGTCAAAGTATCGATATTGCCATTACCAGTATCAGCAGTGTACCAAGTACCTTGAAGAGCTGCTGGAATTACGCTATTTACATTAGCAGTATCCTTAGTTGTAGCACCATCGCCTTCAAGTTTAGCGTTTAATTCAGCATTTTTAGCTAATTGGTTAACTAAATCTGCATCATTTTTATCATTTAGGTAGTTTACAATGTCAGACAAGCTAGCTGTGCCAACATTACGTTGCTTTACAAAAATAGTGATTTGCTTATTAGCACCATCGCCGCTAAGCATATAACGAGCGTTACTGCTCTTGCCTGTACCACTAACTTCGTAAACATAGCCGCTATTGTCTGAAGTAATACCAGTTTCAGCCTTGCTTCTAAAAGCTACGCTCAAATGATTTTGCTTAGCAGCATTTACTGCGATCTCCCAGGTATCACCATACTTTTGTGAAGCATAAACCGCAATTGCACTAGCGGTATTCTTGTAGTCCATGTTTTCTGCAGAGAGCTTATCTGAATCACTGCTCTTCGAACTAGAGTCTGATGAGGTATTGCTGTTGTTTGAGCTCTTCTTAGAAACTTGACCGCTCTTAGATTGTTCTGATTGTGTATTTCCTTGTGTACTTTGTGAGCATCCTGCCAAAGTTAAAGCGGCTGAGATTGCCACAAGTACGGTTAATTTGCGTTTCAAAAGGATTCTTCCCTTCTATAAAATCTATCTCTTTGACATAATACTATTATAAAAAAAGTATTAAGCCAATCTTTTATCAAAGATATTATAGAAAATTTACGAATTAACTGAGGCTAGCAAATTTAGCGTCTACATTAGCTTTAGCTAGCTTAACAGACTTCCAGTAGCTACCGGTGCAACTGCCAGTATCAACGCTATATGTCGCTACAGCCTTATTTTTGCCTTTCTTTTGAACGGTATATAGCCAGCCAAAGTTTTGGGCATTCAAAGCCTGAACGTGATAACAATCAATCCCATTGATATTTTCTATTCTGGCTCTAGCCCATCTTCTAGTTTGTTCAAATGACGTTGGTGCAAAACTACCAGAGATCTTATGGATCTCCCCGCCATTAATGCTATGAGCATCGATCACCAGCTTTTTACCTCGACGGTTGTACCAGGTGCCGCGCAAGTGTTTTGGAACTGTAGCGAGACCATTATCGCCTTTAACACCATATTTATCAGAAGTAATTGACGCTCCCATAGTCGTATAAGCAGCCAGTTTTCTGACATTTTTTATCTCGTTTTTGTCGTTTAAATATGACACAAGCTCATTTAAACTTGCACTACCTATTTTTTTGCGGTTATAAAAATTAACGGTGCTGCCTTCCAAGATGTAAAAAGTATCCGGTTCTTTGCCATTACCGCTAACCTGATAGATATAACCCTTATCCTTAATGTATCTAAAAGCAGTAGCACTCTTTACGGCAACGCTTAAGCCATTTTTATTGGCAGCTTGATAAGTCTTCTGCCAGGCCTTTTTATATTTCGATGCACCATAAACCGTGATCGCACTTGCTTTTTCAGAATCAGATAAATCTTGGGCAACTAATTTTTTTGGAGCCTGTTTTTGAGTGCTAGAAACTTTGCCATTATCTTTATTATCAGTATGAGAATTTTGGCTACATGCCGTTAATCCTAAAACGGCAGCAGTTAAACACATGAATGTTAATATTCTTCTACTCATCAAAAAAGACTCCAAATTCTAATTGCAACACAAAAATATCCCTAAACTTATTAGGGATATTATTACCTTTATTTCTAAATATTATATAGCATATTTGCCCGTTTGACATTGCTCAAACTTTAAAAATCAATAAAAAATCCTCGCACAGAGCGAGGATTCTTACTTGATAATCTACTAAATTACCAATTCATGTAACGTTGACGTTCCCAATCTGAAACAGATTGTGAGTACTTGGACCATTCTAATTCTTTTGATTCGATAAAGCTGTGAGTTAAGTGTTCACCCAAAGCGCTCTTGATTAAGTCATCAGCCTTAAATGCCTTAATTGCGTTGTGAAGAGTAGTTGGAAGTGGCTTGATGCCGTGTTCTGCTCTTTCTTCTTCTGACATTTCAAAGATGTTTTCTTCAACTGGCTTCATTGGCATCTTTTGTTCCTTGATACCGTTAAGACCAGCAGTCAAACATGCAGCAAGCAACAAGTATGGGTTAGCAGTTGGGTCAGCTGAACGCATTTCCAAACGGGTGTTAATTTCACCAGCACTTGGAATACGAACAAGTGGTGAACGGTTCTTAGCAGCCCAAGCAATGTAGCAAGGTGCTTCAAAACCAGGAATCAAACGCTTGTATGAGTTAACAGTTGGGTTACCAATTGCAGTAATTGCACGAGCGTGTTCCAAAATACCGTTCAAGAAGTAAAGTGCAGTGTTTGAAAGGTGGAATTCACCATCTTTGTCGTAGAAGACATTGTGCTTGTTCTTGAAGAGTGACATGTTGTTGTGCATACCGTTTCCGGCTTGACCTTCAACAGGCTTAGCCATAAATGTAGCAAACAAACCATGCTTTCTAGCAATGTGACGAGCAACCATCTTAAAGGTTTGGCATCTGTCAGCAGTAGTTAAAGCATCATCAAATCTAAAGTCGATTTCTTGTTGACCATCACCAACTTCGTGGTGAGCAGCTTCAACTTCGAAACCAATTTCTTCCAAAGTTTCAACGATTTCACGACGGCAACGTGCACCTTCGTCATCTGAAGTCATGTCAAAGTATGATGCGTGGTCTGGAACTTCAGTAGTCCAGTTACCATTTTCATCTAACTTGAAGAGGTGGAATTCCATTTCAAAGCCGATATCAAAGGTATCGAAACCAGCTTCTTTCATTTCACCAAGAACACGCTTCAAGTTGTTTCTTGGATCACCTGCAAATAGCTTACCATCAGTCGTGTGAACTGAACAAATCAAACGACCAATCTTGCCACCGTGTTCGTCACCCCATGGCAATACTGACCAAGTTGATAAGTCAGGGTATAAAACCATGTCACTTTCTTCAAGACGAACAAAGCCGTCAATTGAAGAACCGTCAAAACGAATATCATTAGTCAACACTTTATCCAATTGACTAGTTGGTACTTCAACAGCCTTTTCAGTACCGTTAATATCAGTGAAGCATAAACGTAAAAATCTTACGTCTTTGTCTGCTACTTCTTTTCTAATTTCTTCTGTAGTATATTGTTTACTCATAGCTTTTCCACCTATTAAAAACAAAAAACATTAAATTGGTATGGTCCTATGATTTGATTTTTATCTCCTAGAACTGTTTAATACAATAGCAGATCAATTTAAAAAAGTCAAATTGGTCTAGTAACATTTTTAACTTCTACTATTTGTTAAAAAATGTATCGCGAACCGCATTAATGATTGCGACCTTGTCATGAGCATAAGTCAAACCGCCTTGCATATATACTGCGTAAGGTGGTCTAATCGGACCATCTGCTGAGAATTCAATTGTTGAACCTGAAACGAAGTTACCAGCAGCCATAATAATCTTGTCTTCGTAGCCTTCCATGTGGACAGCTTCTGGAGTTACGAAGGAGTCGATTGGTGAGTTCTTTTGTACTTCTTGAACGAACTTCACCATCTCGTCGGGGTTATTGAAGATGATTGTTTCGATAATGTCACTCCGCTTTTCATCCCAGGCAGGCGTTACATTCATGCCCATCTTATCAAACAATGCAGCCGCAAAAATCATACCCTTTTCGGCCATGCCAGTTACGTTAGGTGACAAGAAGAAGCCTTCATAGAAGTCATGCAAGTTGCCAATAGTAGCTCCTTCATCGGTACAGCCAGGTGCAGTCAAAGCGAGTTTAGCATTTTCTACTAAGTCCTTTTTACCCACGATGTAGCCACCGGTCTTGGCTAGACCACCGCCGGCATTCTTGATTAAAGAACCAGCCATTAAGTCGGCACCGTATTCAGTTGCTTCGTGCTTTTCAGAAAATTCACCGTAACAATTATCAATAAAGACAATACTCTTAGGACTTACCTTCTTAACAAAGGCAATCATTTCTTTAATTTGATCGATGGTGAAAGTCTTTCTAGTTGAGTAGCCACGTGAACGTTGAATAGCAACGATCTTGGGTTGATCACGCTTCAAAATCTTTTCTGCTTGATCATAGTCAACAGTATTTTCATCATTTAGTGGCACGTATGAAAACTTCACGCCCTTTTCAGCCAAAGTACCACGCTTATCAACGGTTAAGCCGATTACTTTTTGCAAAGTATCATAAGGTTGACCAGTTAAATAAGTTAAAGTATCGCCTGACTTCAAGTTACCGTTTAAAGCAACAAATAAAGTATGCGTACCTGAAACGAATTGTGGACGTACTAAAGCATCTTCAGTATCAAAAACTTGGGCATAAATCCGATCAAGCTTGTCACGGCCCATATCGTCATCACCATAGCCCGTAGAACCGCTTAAATCGGCTTCTGCGACGGCATTATCTTGGAAAGCTTTAAGTACCTTAGCTTGGTTAAAAACGATCTGATCTTCAATTTCTGCCAATTTAGGAGCAATTTGTTGATCAACTTCTTTGACAATCTTTTGTAGTTTTTCTGGTAAATTATTCATTTTTCCATTCCTCGACTTTTGCAATAATCTTTTGTTTACAATCAGGATCATTCAGCGGATCAAACCAAACGACGGGTAGTTGATTTCTAAAATAAGTTAATTGTCGTTTAGCATACCGCCTCGAAGCAGTTTTTAACTGCGTAATACAGCTGTCTAAATCTTCCTTACCTTCGAAGTAAGGAAAGAATTCCTTGTAAGCAATCGCCTGCAAAATTTGATGCTCTTTAGCACGATTCTCATAAATGAATTTAGCTTCATGCAGCATCCCTTTTTGCATCATCTTGTCGACGCGCAAATTAATTCTGCGATAGATTTCCTGTCTATCAGAATTAAGGCCGATAATCAAATAATCATAGCGGGGGGCAATCTTCTTTTGTTGTTCCGAAAATTTCTTACCAGTACGATCAATTACGGTCAGTGCCCGCATCGTTCTACGTGAATTAGGCACCGGAATCTTCTTAGCTGCAGCCGGATCCTTTTCATTTAATACCTGCCACAGTTTTTCTGGGCCGTAGCGAGCGAGATAATCTTCCCATTTTTGCGACGTACCGCGATTTTCTTCTTGCTTTTCACCCAGCTGCATTTGGTTAAGCAAGGCATTGACATAAAAACCGGTACCTCCAGCTAAAATTGGCAATTTATCTTTAGCACTAATTTCTTTAATAGCTTTTTGGGCTTCGTCAACGAAATCTTTGACTGAAAATTCATCAAACACAGAGCGTGTATCTACTAGGTAATGTTTAACCTTGCTCTGTTCTTCTTTGGTTGCTTTGGCGGTACCAACTTCGACTTCTTGGTAAACTTGCATAGAGTCACCTGAGACGATCTCACCATTTAATTTCTGGGCTAAGGCAATAGCCAGATCAGTCTTGCCAATCGCGGTTGGGCCAACAATGGCTAATACTTTTTGCATATCATCACTTTCACAATCCATTTTTAAACGAAAAAAACACATTTGAGCAGATTCTCTTCCCAAATGTGTTTTTCAAATTAATATTTAGACTTTTTAGTTCTGCCGTCCCAGGTCTCAAAACCACCCTTAAGCCAGTGGACTGAAACAAAGCCCTTCTTCTTCAAGAAACGGGCAGCTCTCAATGTGATTGTGTTTGAGTCTGAGTAAAGGTAAACCGGCAAATCACTTCTAAGTTCATTATATTGATACTTAAGCATCGTATATGGCAAGCTTCGCGCACCATCAATATGCTTGCGTTTAAAAGGCTCTTTTTCTCGCAGATCAATAATTTGTGCCTTACGCATGCCTTCTTTAAATTCTTCATTAGTCAATTCACCGCCGAGGGATTTGGCTTGAATCTTATTCCAGGCCCAAACACCACCGAAGACTAAAAGAATAACTAATAAAACAGTATCTAAGACAATTAAAAAACTCGACATAAAATCTAATCTGCCCTTTCATAAAAGTTTACAAGTATAATGATACCGCTAAACTAATTTACTTGCTATTGTTTTTCTTATCTTTCTTTTTTTCATTGAGTTCTTCAATGCGATATTCTCTACGTAAAATAAGTTTAGCCATCATATAATCATGTTGATCGATCAAACCAGCCTTATTAATATTGTCGAGTTCTAAGGCCATTAGTTCAATGTCCCAGATTCTTTTACCAATATGAACCAAAATGCCATATTTCTCTAAAAGCTGCTGTACATCATATAAAGTCTTCATTGCTTTTCCTTAGAAGTTAATAATCATACCTGTTCTAACTGTCCAAACTACATAAAAAATTAATACGGCACCAGCCAAAACACGCCACTTAGGATTGTAAGTCTTCATTACACGATCGCCTAAAATAACCGCTAATAAGAAACCGACAATCAAACCACCGAGGTGACCCCAAATATCGATGCCAGGGACAAAAATATCAATTCCCAGGTTAATTAAGGCTAAAACGAAGGCCTGTCTACCTAAGAAACTGATCATTGGGTTATGAATATTGCGAAGTCCAATTGCAGTCATCGCACCAAAAAGACCAAACAAAGCAGTGGAAGCACCAGCGCTCAAACCGTGGTCGGAACTAAAGGCTAAACTCATTAGATTACCGCCAATACCGGCTAAAAGATAAGTCACTAAAAATCTAGCGTGACCCATAATCGGTTCAATATATTGCCCCATGTAGTAAATAATTACGGCGTTAGAAACCAGGTGCATTACACCAATATGCAAAAATTGGGCAGTAAATAAACGCCACCATTGGTTGCCAACCACTACGGCGTAGTTGCTCATGGCACCCATTTTCATCAATACGTTGGTATTTTCTGAACCGCCAAGGAATACTTCAACCAAAAAGACGATCAACAATACTACTAAAATACCCATTGTCACAAATGCTTGCGACAGGTTGATTCTTCGATTCATTTAAAAATCCCCTTAAAATTCGTTATTTGGATATATTTTAATAGATTTTGTCAGTCGTCACAATCGTTTGAATTGGAATATCCGTTTTTTCTACTGGCCATTCTGAACTGGCAAACTGCATTGGCGAACATACTAGTGAGACAGTCTTAGGATTATATTTAGCCAAAAAACGGTCATAATAACCGCCGCCAAAACCTAAACGAACATGTGAGTCTAACGCAAAAGCTAAACCAGGCACAATCACCAGATCAAGCTCGTTATTAACTTCGGCATCCCCATCAGCAATTTCTTCAACGCCAAATTTTGATTTAACCAGCTTGCTCATATAAGTGTAACGAAGAAAGTCCAATGTATGATCTTGGTCTGCTCTAGCCTTAGCTAAATAAACCTTTTTACCAGCTTCCCACAATCTGGCGATTAATTCTGACGTATCGACTTCAAAAGGCAGAGAAGCGGTCACGCCAATTGTTTGGCTATTTTTAATCAAGTCGGTCTCCATTAGCTTCTCTAACAGGATGCTATCTTCAGTCTCTTTTTCTTTTGTATTCGCAAATTCTTTTAATTTGTTGATTTGTTCTTTTCTTAATTCTGCTTTTTTCATTTTCTCGTCCAAAAACAAAAAATAGCAGGCACTGAACCTGCTATTTTGGTTTATTACTTAGTTTCACGGTGAAGTGTTACTCGTCTTTCAACTGGGCAATACTTCTTCAAAGATAAACGTTCCGGATGCTTACGCTTGTTCTTCTTAGATAAGTAACTTCTATCGCCACATTCGGTGCATTCTAAAATGATGTTATCTGCCATTTCTTTCACCACCTACACTTTTATTCTGACTGTACTAGAATAGCATTTTTCAAGCAATTTGACCAGTCTTAATCATTATTTTGTTGAATGAAGTTTGAAATAATCCTGAATCATTGCCTTAGCTACCTGTAAGGTATACGTACCTTCACCATCTGGATCAAGTCCTGGGAAGACAACTGCAACCGCAAGTTTTGGATTCTTAGATGGAGCATAACCAATAAAGGTAGCGTTGATTAATTCGATATTGTGTTTTCTGTTAGGGTGTTCTGCATCGTAGTAGAAGGTTTGGGCAGTACCAGTCTTACCTGAGATTGAAGGCTTAACGTTCTTCAATCGGTGAGCAGTACCCCAGCCGTTAGTACCGTGAACTACGCGCCAGAAACCTCGTCTTACAACATTCAATTCATCTGGTGTCCAAGGAATTGCTTGTTGGACATTAGGCTTCTTGTTGTAATTGATGTAAATCTTCTTACCGTCCCTGCTGGTCTTACCAACAGATTGAACGATGTAAGGCTGCATTCTGTAGCCGCCGTTAGCAATAGTTGAAACATATTGTACTAATTGAATTGGCGTATATGCATCGTAGTTACCGTAGGCCAAGTCAAGTACTGAACCTGACAAAATGTTGCCTTTGGAGTTAAATGACTTACCTTCAATACCTGAAACTTCACCTGGAAGGTCAACACCAGTCTTTTGACCTAAACCAAACATAGCGAAGTTTCTACGCAAGATATCAAATGAATCGTTAGGCATATGAATGTATTGCTTAGGCACGTACTTTGCACCTACCCACTTCATAGCAAGGTGCATCATGTAGATGTTACTTGAAACTTCTAGAGCAGTTTCGGCATCAAGAGAACTGAATGTACCGATTGGGTAAACAGATTTCTTAACTGGAGAACCTGGCAAGTAAATTGGCGTATCAGGCAAGGTGTTGTTAGTTGGCGTAATAATATGATTAATCAAACCGCCAGAAACAGTAGCACCCTTAACTACAGAACCCATAACGAATGATTGGTTGATTACACCTAATGCGTTATCTGTAGTCTTACCAGTATTAGTATTTCTGTTAATACCAGCTACGGCTAAAAGCGCACCAGTCTGAGGATTCATAGCAACGGCATAGGCACCGTTAGAGTAGCGTGCGGCACCGGCTGATTCAGCTGAGCTGTATACACGCTTTAATGCAGCTTGAACTTGCTTTTGATACTTGGCATCAATTGTCAGCATCAAACTTGCACCAGCTTGACCATTGTAAACAGTTTTGGTTTGTTGAATATTACCGTTAGACTTAGTAGTTACTCGACTGGTTGACTTTGTCCCCTTCAAAAGTGGTTCATATTCTTCTTCAAGATATGAAGTACCAACACGGTCGTTTCTTGAGTAGCCATTTCTTAAGTAATATTGTAAGTTGTCGCTAGGCAAACCTGACTTTTCAGTTGAAACAGAACCAATGATACTCTGGATTGATGAACCATTTGGATATGCTCTTTGCCACTCGGTACCAATACCAACACCAGGAAGTTCTGACAAGTGTTCACCAACTTGAGCAATTTCCTTATCAGTCAAACCTTTATTCTTAATGTAAATAGTTGATAAAGTATAAGCTCCGGAAATCTTGTTGAAAATCAAAGCAGCAGTCTTTTGCTTTTCATTCAACTTCAGATTCATCTTTTCAACATAATTAAGTTCAGCCTTGTAAATTTCTGAGTTAGTCTTCTTATTACCATCTGCATCAACCTTATCTGACTTAGGCAATTGTGCTGAAATCTTCGTATTATTATTCTCATCAGCTAAATAATAATCGGCTACCATTTGCTTTGTTGGCTTTTCATCGGTAATCTTAATGTAATTACTCAACGCATTTGAGATTTGATAAATCTGCGTCGTGGTAGTCGAAGCACTCTTAGTATAGGTAATGGCATTAGTTGCCTTATTCCCTACTAGGACGCGCCCTTTAGTATCATACATTACCCCACGGGGTACTTGGTTAGATACAACTGTTGAATCAGACTGTTGAACCTCTGCCTTAAAGCGAGAACCGTAGACCAATTGCAGATATGCCAATTGTCCTATCAGCATCGCAAAAAGCACGAGAATAACACCCAGAATGATTCGCATTCTTATTGGAGTTGAGGACTGTTTATTTGAACCAGTCCCACTGTTTTTTCTAAAATAATCCACGTAAATCGTCCCTTACTAAAACTGTATGTATTTTAACAAAAACTGAACGTTAATTCTACGATTGAGAACGGAGCTTAGATAAATTTTAATATGACAAAATATTTTCAAACGCTTAAGTTAAATTTCAATAAAGAAAAAGTGCTTTATTTGATCAGTTTTGTTTTGCCCGGCCTCATTTTCTTAAGTTATTTCTTCTATACCAAAAATGGAGTTTTAACTGTTGATCTGGGCCAGCAATATGTCGACTTCTTAGCCTTTTTCAGAAGCAACTTGTTTACTCACCCGCTTAGACTCATTTATTCATTTTCAAGCGGCTTAGGGGGCTCAATGCTGGCAACGGATGCCTACTATCTGTTTAGCCCCTTTAACCTGCTTTTGTTTTTAGCGCCGCAGAAATTTCTGTCGCAGATGGTGCTCGTCATTATTGCTGCTAAAATTGCGACAGCGGGTCTAACCAGCTACTATTATTGGAAGCAAAAAATCGATAATGAGTTTTACGCTTTAGCAGCCAGTGCCGCTTATGCTTTATCAGGTTACACCATCGCTAACCATTTTAACCTAATGTGGCTAGATTCGGTAATGCTTTTGCCATTATTGATTGATGCAATCAACCGCGTGCTAGAGCAAAAGAAGAATCATTTGATTTTGATCACCTTTTTATTGTGGTTCACCAATTTTTACACGGCTTATATGGCCCTTGCCTTTGGCCTCTTTTATCTTTTAAGCAAACTATTTTTCTTCAATAAAAAAGAGCGCTGGCCACTTTTCTGGGAATATTTGAAGAAAAGCATGTGGGGTTCATTTTTAGACGCATTCATGCTTTTGCCCGTCGTAGTTGAAATGTTACAGGGAAAGGCTGCTTCAAGTGCCACTTGGTCCTTGGGCTTTCAATTTGCTCCGTATAACGAATTAGCCAAACTAGCAGATGGCGCATACGACTTTCATGAAATGCAGGAAGGAATGCCTAATATCTATATTGCCCTGCCTTTCGTTTTGCTAACAATCTTTTATTTCTTAAGTAAAAAAATCAACTGGCGGTACAAACTAGCTAATGGCATTTTATTGATCTTTTTAGTTACTTCTTTATTCTGGACACCGCTAGTCTTAATTTGGCACCTAGGTCAATTCCCTGTCTGGTATCCAGGTCGTTTCTCTTTTGTGTTGATCTTTTTTGCATTAGATTTAGCAATCATCGCGCTGAAGCAGCGTGAAAAAATCAGTTTCTGGCAAATAGGCGTTTTAATCCTACTAGCGATCGGACTAATCGTTTTCCTTACTGTAGACTCTAAGTCATTTACCTTTTTGAATCAAAATGCTCAGACTGCCTCTGCCGCCTTTTTAGCACTTGGTATTCTTTTCATCGGTTTCATCCACAACAGAAGCAACTTTGCAGCTCCGTTCTTCTGTTTAATTATTGAGCTAGAATTGATCGTTAATCTGGTTCTATCATTAAACAATTTGGCCTACCAAAACAACGCTGATTACCAAAATTTCGTTCAAAATACTAAACAAGTTACACAATATGCTAAAGATCATGACGACAGATTATATCGGATGGAAAAAACGTTCTATCGCTCCGACGATGATCCATTCAGTGCAAATTACTACGGCCTCAGCACTTTTAATTCTATTTCTAACCAACGCGTTTTAAATCTTTTAAGCAACTTGGGCTTCGTCAACAACAGCAATTCCTACACCAATTATGGCAGCACACCAATTACCGACGATTTATTTGGCGTTAAATACTACATTTTACCTAATGACGATATCACTCCGCTTAAGGCAAATGAGCAGATGAAATATAGCAATTCCAGCAATCGAATCGATACCAGCGACTACGATATTGTGAAAAGATTTGAGCAACTAGTTTTGATGAAAAATGACGATACTTTACCATTTTTATTCTTAACGCCTAAATCTACGACTAAAGTTAAATTTGATTCAACCGATATTACTGGCAATCAAAATAAATTCTTTGAAGCAGCTACGGGAAAACAAACACAACTATTCTCTAGCGTAACCTGGCCTGATCCAAAATTAATTAATATTTCGGGCTGGGACGGCGGCTGGATGCAATACACCAAGAAAGATAAGGCTAAAGAAGGACGCGTAATCTTTAACTTTAAACCACAAACTGACGACTCATACTATCTTGAGCTCCCTGGTGATATTGATAATGACTCAATCAGCTTAACCGTTAATGGCAACAGCATTAATACCGACGTACGTGATCAGAATTCTCGCTTAATCAATCTAGGCAGTCGTCAGCGTGGCCAAACTATTCATGTAGTTTTCACGCTTAAAAATAATCAATTAAATCTAAATACGGCTAACCTCTGGCGTTTGAACACTAAACAGCTTGAGCAAATAATGGACAAATTTAAGCAAAAGCAGCCACAGTTCAAACAAACCTCCGCTTTAACAATTCACTCCAATTCATTTAGCACTAAAAAGACGGAAACAATGAATTCAACTATTCCTAACAGTTTTAATTGGCTCATTTTTGATAATGGTCATATAATTCACAAAAATAAAATACTATTTATGAATACTTTTTTGAATTTTAAATTAAATAAAGGTACGCACAAGATTACTCTAATTTACGTTCCTTGGGTATTCTTGATTGGCATAGCTATTAGTTTGCTTACATTATTTCTTTATTTAAGCATTAGAAAATAATTAGTGTTAGCGCTAACAACAAAATTAATACTAGACCTGTCATATGAAAATGTAATAAAATGTATACGTTATCATTCGGATAAATTAATATAGAAGGAAGATTGAAAATATGGCTCTTAAATACCAAATTGGTGTTGACGCAGGTGGTACTCACTCAACTGCAATCGCATATGACGAAAATGGCAAAGAACTTGGTCGTGCCGAAGGCGGTCCAGGTCAAATTAATGCTGACTACGAAGGCGGAATTAAAAATATTTCCGACACTATCAACGAATTATTAAACAAGATTGATGGCGACTGCATGCGTGTATTAGTTGGTATCGCTGGTCTTTCTGTTGTTGGTAATGCTCCAGAAGTTGCTGCAACTATTTCATCAAGAATCAACAACCTGCCAACTCGTGCTATTACCGACTCACTTTTAGCTCTTTACGCAGGCCTTGAAGGCGATGATGGTGCTTTGGTTATCGCTGGTACTGGTTCTGTTTACAATGGCTTACAAAATGGTCACTTGATCTCTGTAGGTGGTTACGGCAACATCTTAGGTGATGAAGGTTCAGGTTACGCTATTGCTCGTTCAGCTATGCAATCAGCTCTTCTTAGCTGGGACAAACGTGAACACAACTCACTTATCGACATGTTCACTAAGTTGTTCAACGTTGAACACATGGATGAATGTAACGCTAAGTTCTACAAGATGTCTAACCCAGAAGTTGCTGGAATGGCCGTTCACGTTGCTAAGCTTGCTGACAAGGGCGACGAAGATGCAACCAAGATCATTAAGGAACAAGCTCACTTGTTAGCTCGTGACATTATCATCGGTTTGGACCGTTACGAAGATCCAAAACCAATGAAGATTGCTTTAACTGGCTCAGTTTTAGCTAACAACGCCATGCTTAGAGGTCTTGTAGAAGATGAAGTTAAGAGCAAGTACCCTGACGTTATCTTCTCAATTTCAAACGGTGAAAACGCTCGTGCCGTATTGTTTGACAAGAGTAAGGACTACCGTTACTTCACTAACCACGAAGATCGTTAATTTAAATTCTGATAGTTACACAAAAAAGAGATTCGAAAATTTCGAATCTCTTTTTTTCTACAATTTTTCATACAAAGGAGTTAATTCATTAATTCCACTTAAAATAAACTCCTCCATGTCATCTACTCTATCTTGCTTACGAAAGGCAAATTTTCCAAGTAGAAAACTCGTCTTCTTTGCCTCATCATTAAACTGCTTTTGAACCGATGAATCATTCAAGTATTTTTCTAGACTAAGATGATCGACAAACTCCATCTCGACTTTCACTTTTATAATGTTGAAACATTTTCTTCATCCTTCGGCGTCCCTATCCAATATTGCATGATCAAATCGACCAGCATCGCTACCATGGCTAAGTTAAAGTGTTGGAATGTAATCCGCCATTCGGTATTGATATTGTTGGCCAAATAAACCATGACAAACATGTTGAACAAAATCCGGTTATATCAAAATAACGATTTTGACTATACCTGTTAAAATACAGCGCCTGAAAAAGTCATATTTGTAAGACTACAATTACTACGAAAAGGAACTGCAATAAAGTAACTAACGGAATACCGCCATTTACTGGATGGTGAACCATTGCTGTGATCTTGGAAATTGCATAAACAAAAACTAAATCGTAAAAAAGTTCAAACATCCCTACCGGTTTAGCAATTATCTTTTTCATATCTATCCCCTTAAAAAATATTTATCGCTTTATTTTACCAATATTTCTTTAAAGGTGCTTCATCACGGCCATTTCTAGTTTGGGATAAATGTTCCTTCACGATTTCGGTTAAAACCTCAGCCAACTTATCGATTTGTTCAACCGTCGCATATTCATAGCGACCATGATAGTTGCCACCGCCATTGAACAAGTTAGGTGTAGGGATGCCCTTTTGGGTAATAAAGTTACCGTCGGTACCGCCTCTAAAAGTTTGAATATTTGGCTTAATACCAAGCTTTTTGTATGCATCAAGGGCTAGATTAACCACATATGGTTGATCCTTAATTACATTGTAGATATTTTCATATTGACGGCGCATTTTCAATGAGAAACGGTCACCGTATTTTTGATTAAGTTCGGCCACGATATCCTTGATTAATTGCTCTTTCGCAGTAAATTTATCCCAATTAAAATCTCTAATGATCAAACTAATATCAGCATGATCAACTGAACCTGCCGCATTTAATACCAAGATAAAACCATCGTGTCCCTTAGACTTTTCTGGCACTTCATCTTTAGGCAAACGATCCAAAAAGTCATTCATCAAACTTGCAGCATTCACCATTAAGCCATAGGCCTCGCCTGGGTGAACCACAGTACCGCGAATATGAATCTGTGCTTCAGTAGCATTAAAGGTTTCATATTCAAAATCCCCTGGTCGACCATTTTCCAAAGTATAAGCGAGCTTTACTCCTGGGAAATCTTTAGCATCAAAGCGGCGGCCACCATAACCGATTTCTTCATCTGGGCCAAAGCCGATATAAATATCACCGTGTTCAATGTCAGGATGTTCAGTCAAATACTTAAGCATGCTCAAGATTCCGACAATCCCCGCTTTATCATCTGTCCCAAGTAGAGTATGTCCATCTGAAGTAATCAAAGTTTCGCCCTTGCAGCTGGCTAATGCCGGAAAATCTTTTGGATCAAGATAAATACCTTCTTTTTCATCCAGCACCACTCTCTTACCATCATAATTGCGGTGAACCTGTGGCCTAATATTTTCCGCATTAAAATCAGCCGTATCAATATGAGAAAAGAAGCCGATTGGTGTCACATCATCGGTTACATTTTTCTTCAAATGACCAATTGCAAAGCCAGTTTTTTCATTGTAATAGGCATCCAAACCAATCTCTTGAAGCTGCTTAGTCAACTCCTTGCCCATCTTAACTTGACCGATCGAAGTTGGTACTTGATCATGCTTTTCTTCATAAGATCTAGTATTTTCTTTAGCGTAATGAATAAATGTTTTTTCAATAAAGTCTAAATCGTAAAAGGACATCAAATTCCTCCTGTCTAAAAATTAATCTTTATTTAATTTTACACTAATTTTTAAACAAAAAAAGAACGAAATCTCTTTTCAGAAATTTCGTTCTTGGATTTTATTGTCTTTTACTTGTTCTTCAATTGATCAAGGTGTTCCTTAATCTTGTCAGCTGCGGCTTGAAGCTTTTCACGTTCACTTGAAGTAAGCTTCAATTCAACAACTTGCTCAATCCCATCACGGCCAATAATAGCTGGGTAGCCGATGTAAGTCTTGTATTCTGGGTTATAAACAGATACAGGAGCAAACAAACGCGCATCAGAAAAGACAGCTTGAATCAAACGTGTTGCACAAGTAGCAATTGCATAGCTAGTGTAACCCTTACCGTTAGCAACAACAAATGAGTTCTTGTTAGGTTGCTTGCTCAATTTCTTTTGTTCATTTTCACTAAACAATTGAATAGCAATCTTGTTGTTTACACGCACAGTTGACCAAGCGATAAATTGTGATGAACCGTGTTCGCCTAATACCCAGCCTTCAACGTTTCTTGGGTCTTGACCAAGCTTTTCGCCAACAATTCTTTGCATTCTAGCAGTATCAAGGAAAGTACCAGTACCAAAAACTTGGTTCTTAGATAAGCCAGTAGTTTCTTGCAAAATTTGTGCAACTGCATCACATGGGTTAGAAATGTTGATCAATACGCCTTTGAAGCCAGAATTCTTGATCTTTTCTCCAACTTCTTTAGCATTCTTAGCGTTAAGTTCGAATTCGCCAAAACGATCGCCGGTCTTAACACTAGCAGCGATATCACCAAAAGCAGTTACAACTACATCAGCATCTTTTAATTCATGCCAATCTTGCATAGTTACACGAACGTAGTAATTGTTTCTTGCTAATGTATCGTGTAAGTCATTGTATTCAGCTGCTACTTTGTCTTCATTTTTGTCAAGTAAAACTAATTCATCAGCGATACCGTGAGTAAACAAAGTATACGCAACAGTTGCACCAACGTGGCCTAAGCCGATAATACCTACTTTTCTCATAAGGAATCCTTTCTTCTATAAAGAGCAAAAAGAGAGATAGTTACCTACCCCTCTTTGATTATTAAGCTTCAACCTTGTTAATTACAACGTCAAATTTGCCACCAGGAGTGGTAATTGATACGGTTTCACCCTTCTTCTTGCCAAGCAAAGCTTGTGCGATTGGTGAATCGTTTGAAATCTTGCCGTTTAATGGGTCAGATTCGTCACTACCTACGATAGTGTAGGTTTCTGGATCATCTGTACCAACTTCAGTATAGGTAACAGTCTTACCAACTGAAACTTCGTTAGGATCAACACTGTCAGCATCTACAACTTGAGCATACTTAAGCATGTCTTCAACTTGTGCGATTCTGTCTTCTACGTGACTTTGTTCGTCCTTAGCTGCATCGTATTCAGAGTTTTCTGACAAGTCACCGAATGAACGAGCAACCTTAATACGTTGAATTACTTCTGGACGTTTAACTAACTTTAAATTCTTTAATTCTGCTTGAAGTTTTTCTTTACCTTCAGCAGTCATTGGATAAGATTTTTCAGGCATATTTTTTAACTCCTCAGAAATTAAATTTTCTTTGCACTGATCAATGATATTGGTTTACACCAGTAAAGTCAACCTTAAACTAACGTACTTTAATGTCAAGATCGTTTTCCAAACCGGCAACGATTTTATCCATTGCGTTGTTAACAACTTTATCAGTTAAGGTATCCTTTCTGTTCAAGAAGGTCAAGTTGTAAGCAAAACTCTTCTTGCCTGCAGCAATGTGGCTACCTTCGTAAACATCGATTACCTTGAGGTCAACCAAGTATTTACCAGCGTTTGACTTAATTACGTTTTCAACTTCTTGGTTAGTTACTTCCTTATCAACCAAAAGTGAAAGGTCACGTTCAATTGCTGGGAACTTAGGTGCTGGAACAGCAGTCATGCCCTTAGTAAGCATTGGAATGATTACATCTAGGTTGATTTCGTAACCATAAAGTTCTGCGTTGCGAAGTGCTTTGTCTGACAAGGTTACTGCGTGAGCAATCATACCGATCATACCTACGTATTGTTTATCGATGTAGATACCAGCAGTTCTAGTTGGGTGCATCCCCTTAATACCTTCAGCCTTGTAAACTACCTTTTCTGGATCGATACCGATTGTAGTAAGCAAGTTGGTCAATTGACCCTTAACAAAGTAGAAGTCTACCTTTTGAGTTAAGTGTTGCCAGTTTTCAGCAAAAGTATTGCCTGAGTACAAGGTAGCAAGGTGTTCATGTTCGTTGTATGTACCACCATCGTGATCGTAAACACGACCTTGTTCAAACAATGCTAATTGGGTTTGCTTTCTAGCGAAGTTATAGCTAGCTGCATCTACCAAACCAGTCATCAAGTTTTGGCGCAAAACTGAACGGCTTGAGTTCAAAGGCATTTGGACCTTAACAATGTCCTTTGGATCTTTAGTATAGCGAGTAGCCTTTTCAGGTGAAGTCAATGAGTAAGAAATTGCTTCCATCAAGCCTTGTCCTTCAACAATAGCCTTCATGCGACGCATCATTTCTTCTTTTTCTGAGTAGCCACCGTGAGTTTCAGCCAAAAGTGGTTGAGTAGACTTCAAGTTGTCGTAACCATAGATACGACCAACTTCTTCAACTAAGTCTGCAGGAATTGAAATGTCCCATCTTCTGTTAGGAACATGAACAGTAATATCGTCACCATCACGATCAACTGGGAAGCCTAAACGATCAAAGATCTTAAGCATGTCTTCAGGACTAATTTCTGAACCTAAAACCTTGTTAATGTGAGAAATGGTAGTCTTAACTGCAACTGGTTCACGCTTAGTGTCGGCAGCCTTGATAATACCTTCATCAACAGTGGCACTAGCATCATTTCTAAGCAGAAGTGCAGCCATGTTGATTGCCTTTTCAGTGGCATCCCAGTTAGTACCTTTTTCGTAACGACTTGAAGCTTCAGTACGGTTAGCGTGACGAAGAGCAGCTCTTCTAACCAAAGTTGGATCAAAGATTGCGGATTCAAGAATTACGTCAGTAGTTTCAGAGGTAATTTCTGAGTTCAAACCACCCATTACGCCAGCCATCATCACTGGCTTTTCACCATCTGTAATGACGATATCCTTTGGATCAAGTTCAACTTCTTTTTCGTTAAGCAAAGTAAGCTTTTCGCCCTTGTTAGCCAATCTAACTTCTAACTTACCGTTTTCGAAAGTCTTGGCATCGTAAGCGTGCATTGGTTGACCAGTCAAAAGCATGACATAGTTAGTTACATCAACGACGTTGTTAATTGGACGAATACCTGCATTCCACAAGCGTCTTTGCATCCAAAGTGGTGAGTCTTGAATCTTAACACCAGTCAATTTACGTAAGTAGAACTTAGAAGCAAGCTTTTCGTCTACCTTAACGTCAAGTGAATCAGTCCAGTCTGGACCATCTTCTTTTAAGACAACGTCTTCGACCTTAGGCTTTTGATCAACGATAGCACCAACTTCGTAAGCTGCGCCTTCCATGCTCAAAGTATCAGCACGGTTTGGCGTAATATCGAAGTCTAAAATGTAGTCGTCCATGCCTAAAGCTTCGTAGACATCTTGACCTGGCTTTACGTCAGCATCTTCAGGGAAGACATAAATACCATCAGCGAATTTTTCTGGTACTACAGAATCGTTAAAACCAATTTCTTGCAAACCACAGATCATACCGTAACTTTCCATGCCACGGATCTTGCCCTTCTTGATCTTTTCGTTGCCAGCAATTCTAGCACCGTGAAGAGCAACAATTACTAATTCGCCTGCATCAACGTTAGGAGCACCACAAACGATTTGAAGTGGTTCATCTTCGCCAACATCAACGTGAGTCAAGTGAAGGTGGGTACCTTCAACGCCCTTACAATCAAGGACCTTACCTACAACAAGCTTCTTAAGTCCTTCTTCTGGGTGCTTAACTTCAGCAATTTCAACACCAGTACGAGTGATCTTTTCAGCTAAAGCATGAGGTTCTTGATCTAAATTAAGAAAATCTTGTAACCAATTATATGAAACTAACATCTATTATTTTTCCTCCTTGCGGAATTGTTCTAAGAAACGAACATCGTTAGTGTAGAAGTCACGGATGTCGTCAATGCCGTATTTCAAAATTGCAAAACGATCAAGTCCTACACCGAAGGCGAAACCACCGTAAACATTTGAGTCAACGCCAGCATTTTCCAAAACATTAGGGTGAACCATACCGGCACCTAATACTTCGATCCAGCCAGTGTATTTACAAATAGGACAACCCTTGCCGTTACAGTTGAAGCAAGATACGTCCATTTCAACTGATGGTTCGGTGAATGGAAAGTAACTTGGACGAAGACGAGTTGCTCTATCTTGACCGAAGACGTGCTTAGCGATCATTTCAAGAGTACCTTTCAAATCACTCATGGTTACGTTCTTATCGACAACCAAACCTTCCATTTGCATGAATTGGTGTGAGTGAGTTGCATCGTCATCATCACGACGGTAAACCTTACCAGGACCAACCATCTTAAGTGGGCCCTTTGAGAAGTCATGCTTTTCAAGGACACGAGCTTGGTCACCTGAAGTTTGACTTCTAAGCAAGTCTTCATCGTCAATGTAGAAAGTAGCTTGCATATCACGAGCTGGGTGATCCTTAGGCAAGTTCATCATTTCGAAACAATAGTGGTCTGTTTCAATTTCTGGACCTTGGACAACCTTGTAGCCCATACCAATGAAGTAGCTTTCAAGGTCATCTAAGATGATGTTGATTGGATGCTTTGAACCTAAGTGGCCTTCACGACCTGGCAAAGTAACGTCAATTCTTTCATCTTCAAGACGCTTAGCCAAAACAGCTTTAACGATATCTTCCTTAGCTGCATCCAATTGAGTGTTAAACAAGTCACGCAATTGGTTTACCTTTTGACCGACTTCACGTCTGTCTTCTGGTGCAACATCACGCATTGAGTGCAAAATTTTGGTTAATTCACCTTTACGACCAACAAGCTCAACTCTTACCTTATTTAAAGTTTGCTCGTCAGTAGCTTTATTGATTTGCTTGAGTCCTTCTTCATGAAGTTCTTTTAACTTATCAAATAAGTCCATTAATTCTTTCCTTTCAAAAAACAAAAAAGCTCCGTCCCAGTAGGGACGAAGCTTCGCGGTACCACCCTAGTTTGGACATAGTATGTCCACACTTAAGCTTTCGTTAACGGTGAAATACCGGAATGGGTTAGATTCTACTCCCAAGATGAAATTCACAACTGCTTGTCTATCTTCTCTTTCAGCTTGTTAAAGAAGACTCTCTGTCTAGATAGCAACATTGTTACTAGTCTTGATCTTAGTAATTAACTAATATAATATTTCTTTTTTGGAATTCTTGCAAGCTCCTAGGCCCACTTATCTGCCCAATCATGAACTTGATCAAAGACTGGCTTAAGGTCAGCCCCCTTTTCGGTCAAGCTATAGGAAATAATGCCTGTGTCTTTGTTAACAGTGCGCTTTACAATACCGTCTTGCTCAAGTTCTTTAAGACGCTCAACCAAAACACGGTCAGAGCAAGCTTCAATGCAGCGAGCTAGATCCTTAAAACGCATATCCTCTGTGTCGCATAATGAGCTAATGATTAAGCCGTTCCACTTCTTGCCGATTATTCTAAAGGCATTGATAAAGTGACTACACAATTCATAATCTTCCGGTTTACAAGGAGTTGTCTCCTTTTTTTCTTTAACTTCTTGCATAAGTAACTCTCCTATTCATTGGTATAATTCCAGTAAAAATATTATTATATTTTCTTATCTATTATAGAAAAACTACTTACTAATTACAAGTGCTAAGCAAAATGGTAAATCATAATGCCGGCAGCTACTGCCGCATTCAAAGATTCAGCCTTGCCCTTAATTGGAATATACAACTTTTCATCGCTTAAACTAGCAATAGTTTCGCTTACGCCATGTGCTTCGTTACCAATAATTAAAGCAAGTTGAGGCACCTTCTCAAAGTCTTGCAATTGCTTAGCTGATTTATCAAGCATGCTGGCATAAACAGGAATCGCAGAATCTTGGAAATCAGTGATGACGTCTGCTAAGTCGCGCTTAATCAAATCAATGTGGAATTGACTTCCTTGCATAGCGCGTTGCGTCTTAGGATTGTATAAGTCAGCACTTTCTGGTGACAAAACCACGCCATCAAAACCAGCGGCATCGGCAGTTCTAATGATCGTACCAACATTGCCTGGATCAGCTAAATTATCAAGCAAGACCCATTTACCATAATTAAATGGAAATTCCTTAGGTTGATCGATCTTAAGTACCATGAAGATTTCTTGTGAATTCTTAGTGCTGCTCAAATGACGGGCAATTGCTTTATTTATTAAAATGACGTTTTTGCCATCTAAATCAATATCGTAGTCTTCGTTTACTTGATCAAGAGCTTCTTCTGTTCCTAAGACATATTGATATTTCTTGCCTGCTTTAACAGCTTCTTCAAACAAGTGAAACCCTTCAATTAAGTAGCGGTTTTCTTCATCACGATATTTCTTTTGCTTTAATTTAGCTAATTTTTTAATTGTTGCATTATTAACTGAACTAATTTGTTGCATAATTCTCTCCTTTTTGCTTCTGTCCCCATTATAATGGATAATTGTATATAGAAAAAAGATAAATTAATTGAAAACGAGGCATTCACTATGGAAACTAGAAAATTAGTTGTTTCGGGTTTAGTTCAAGGCGTAGGTTTTCGCTGGAGCACACAAATGCTGGCCAATAAAATGGGCATCCCCGGCACAGTAAGAAATAATTCAGACGGCACCGTAACTATTTACATCCAAGGCGAACCTAACGAGCTTGATCGCTTTATTGAAAAATTGCCATCTGCATCAGGTTTTGCTCATATTGAAAACATTGACCAAGAATTAGCCTCAAATGTGGAAAAAATGCATAGCTTTAATGTATTATATTAGAGATACATTTTTTAATAGAAACTAAGTGGTGATTATTTTAATGAAAAAAATTAAGAGATATACAGGAGTATTGGCACTCTTAGTAGTTGCTGCTCTTGTATTGAGTGCATGTGGCGCTACCAATAACCCTAATGTGGCTCCTCACAGCGGAATCTACGGTTGGGTTTACCAATGGTTAGGTCGTCCCTTGCAAAACATTATGATCCAAACTGCCCACATGATCGGCGGCGAAAATGGCGCTGGTTGGGGTATCGTGATCATTACCTTTGTCGTTCGTCTTATTTTGATGCCTCTTATGCTTGTACAACAAAATAAGAGCGTACGCCAACAAGAAAAAATGGCTCGTCTGCAGCCACAAATGAAGCTCATTCAAACTGCAATGAAGCATAAGGGAATTACCCCTGACCAACAAATGACCTTGTCAGGTTGGCAAAGAGAGCTATATTCAAAGAACCAAGTTTCTTTGACTGGCGGTATGGGATGCTTGCCTTTGATTATTCAGTTGCCTATTATGTGGGGAATTTACCAAGCGGTATTTTACTCACCACAATTAGCGCACTCAACATTCTTTGGCATCTCCCTTAGTCAAAAATCAGTAGTTTTGGCGATCGTTGCGACTGTCTTCACAGTTATTCAAGGTTACATCTCATTGATCGGCATCCCTGAAGAACAAAAGAAGACAATGCAATCGATGATGATCGTTAACCCAATTATGACTTTATTCTTCAGTTTGTCATTCTCAGGTGCGTTAGCTTTATACTGGGCCGCAGGTAACTTGGTAATGATTATCCAACAATTAATCGTCACCTTCGTCCTCACCCCTAAGGTTAAGCAACACGTGGCTGAAGAATTAAAGGAAAAGCCTGTTGAAGTAGTTGTTACCCAAGAAAAGGTTGATGCTTTATTCAATCCTAGCGGCGAAAGCAATACTGCTAATACCGAAGCTAAGAAAGAATTGCACCAAGATTTACGTAACCGCAACAAGGGTAAGCAACAAAGAAGAAAATAATTAAGATACAAAAAGGATCTGGAAAATTCCAGGTCCTATTTTTTTACTTCAAAATGCCATCTGGCACATCATTTTTATGTTTTTCTGCTTCAATCTTTCGTAATTCAGCGGCACGCTTTTTAGAAAGAACTGGGAAGACCATCTTAAATTGACTGCCTTGCCCTTCTACAGATTCAACACTGATTTCGCCCTTATAACTATCAACTAATTTTTGAGCGATTGATAAACCTAAACCATTACCGCCTTTTTCACGGGTTCTGGCCTTGTCCACTCTATAGAAGCGATTAAAGATCTTCTTTTGATCTTCTGGTGAAATACCTTCACCGAAGTCTTGCACCATGATGCTGACTTCTTTTTTGGTTACACCGGCAGAAACATTGATCTGCTTACGATCCGTTGAGTATTTTATACCATTATCGATCAAAATAACCAATAGTTGTTCAAGGTGACCGTGATACATTTGAATCTCAGTATCATCAGGCAAGTCATCCTCATCAAGCTGAATCTTAAAGTCAGGGTGAACCATTGCCAAATCAGAAACAACTCTCCGTACTACTTCATTGACGTTAGTTATTTCATATGGATATTGCACATCAATTTGTTCAGCTCTAGTCAAATCAAGCATTTCTTGGATCAGGTGCTTCATTCGATCAGCTTCTTGCAATGAGGCCTTGATTGATTCATCCAAAATTTGCGGGTCATCCTTGCCCCAACGCTCCAGCATGTTTAAGTGTCCTTCAATTACGGTAACAGGGGTCCGCAATTCGTGAGAAACATCCCCAACAAACTGCTTTTGCTGTTCAATATAACTCTGCATCCGATCCAGCATCTGGTTGATAGAACTGGCCAGCTCTGCTAATTCATCGTCACGATTAAGCGGCTTAATTCTGGCCTCACTATTTGGATCAGCATTAACTTCCTTAGCCACTTTAGACATCGTCTTAATCGGTCTAACAACATTGACTACCAAGACATATGAAATAGCCACAAAGAAGATAATTGCAATCAGCGAAATAATCAGCATCCAGTGCAACAAGTTGCTCATCAAATGGTTGTAATACGTCATTTCATTTGAGACAACCACATACCCAGTCAATTTACTATTAACGGACGAGTACACCTTTTGGTAGGTGACTAGAGTCGTTTTATTATTTCGTCTAACCTGTACTACCCTGCGATTACCCTTAAAAGGACTAAACTTTGGCGTCGTATCACCATTGGCAAAGACAACCTCGTTATGCCGATTGTAGACAGCTACGTTAATATCAGGATTGGATATCAAAGAAATCAGGTTGTCGCTAAAGGCATTGTTCCGCGTATCTTTGCTGCTAATGGCAGGACCGCCGTTCAAGATTCGCCTTGTAGATGGCGATAGCGACGGAATGACATTCGAAATCTCCAACTCATCTGGAATCGAACTTAACGTCCGCTCAAGCGTAACCACTACATTGTTTGAAGTTTCTTCCTGCTGGTCCATCGATTGCTTACTTACAATTTGATAAACCACAACTGAAAATAAGACAAAAGAGACCGTAATCGTCAACGCAACGATACTTACCCATCGCACAATTAACGATGAATGTTTGGTCTCTTTAGCTCTATCTCTTTTATTCTTGATCATCATCTTCATCTCTTACCATGTATCCAGTACCACGTACTGTCTTGATGTAAGATGGTTGACCTGGTACATCGATCTTGTTACGCAAGTAACGAACGTAAACTTCGACCACGTTAGTTTCGATGTTTGATTCAGGTCCCCAAATCTTGTTCAACAATTGATCACGACTAACAACGTTGTTCTTATTTTCGATCAATGTCATGAGTAAGTTGTATTCACGTTTAGTTAAATCAATTGCCTTACCGTCACCGCGGTGAACAATTCTATTAGCAGTTTCAATAGTCAAGTCCTTGAACTTAACAATCTTTTGCTTAGCAACAGTTACCTTAGAAGCATCCTTTTCAATCTTTACACGACGCAAAACGGCACGTAAACGTGCAAGAAGTTCTTCAATTGCAAATGGTTTAACGATATAGTCATCAGCACCGTGATCTAGGCCTGATACACGGTCAATAACAGAGTCACGTGCAGTCATCATGATGATAGGAGTAGTCTTAACTTGACGTACACGACGAGCAATTTCCAAACCGTTTAAATCTGGAAGCATTAAGTCAAGTAAAATTGCATCAAAATCTTGGGAAAGGGCATCGTCCAAACCCTTACGGCCGTTGTTTTCTACTACGGTTTCATAATTTTCGTGTTGTAATTCGAGCTCTACAAAGCGAGCCAAGTTTTTTTCATCTTCAATAATCAGAATTTTTGCCATCTTATCTCTGTTCCTCATAGATCAATTTATTCTTTTAATACTAATAAATTAATTAAAAAATACTTTTATAATTAAAGGATACTTTAAAAACCGCTCTAAAACAAGATTAAAAAACAATCAAAGTTAAAATTCTTTGATTGTTTCGATAATTTTGTTACTATTTTTTATCGTTTTTGTCATCTTGATTATCAAGCAAGACTTTCAGCTTAGCAAAAGCTGGGTTAACTTGATTCTTCTTACCTTCATCAAAGGCAGATTCAGAGATAACTTCCCAGCCATTACCTTCTGGGAAAATATTCTTTTCCTTTTCTTCCGGTGTCAAAATAGTAGTTGGAATATTCAGCAACATATTATCTTCAACAGCAGTTTGCAGATCAATAACATCATTATCTACTTGTACGATTGTGTCATTATCCTCTAATTCTTCCTTTGTAGGCTTGCGATCAATGTAGTTTTCTACAAAAGTGAAGTCTTCTTGATAATCAACCGGTTTTAAGCTTCTACTAGATGGAACTGTTAAGTCAGCTGTGATATGAAAATTGCCGGTTACAAATGGTTCTTGATAGAACAAGTCTCCTGATAGATGCACATTCTTGGCATCAATCAAAAGTTCCTTACTTCGCTTGAAAAATTCTGGGCGCATCTCTACATCACGTTCGATATGAGTAAGTGGCTCAGAAGCATTTTTTATTTTAGAAAAACTAATTTCTAACATATTACACCTCGATTGGACGTCGGCCAAAGTTTTGGTCAACTCCCATTATTTGTTCAAATAAACGATCGGTTCTAACTTGAAGTGCAAGAGAACCATCTTTTGCGCTTCTCTTATCAACCTTAGAAATAATTTCCGTTTGGAAATTTTTACGATTATCTTTTAAAAAATTACGTCCAATTTTACTAAAGCCCAAAAGCATTAGTGATTCATGATTAAAGCTAGCAATCATGTCATCTTGTGTCACGTTTAACAGAGTGTATAAACTCAGACGGCGCAAACGAGAATAAGTATACCGCTTAGACTTGATTCTGCGCAAGAATTCAGTGAAATCACGCGACAAGTGAATTTCTTGCTTCATCTTGTATTCGAGTCCTTCACTCATTTGATAGATTTGACGTAAATCTTCCACTGAAGAAGATTCAATGCGGTATTTCAAAAATGGATACAATAAGTTCCAGTTAGGGTATACTTTTTGCTTGCTTAAAACTGCGGCTTCGGCTTTAGGCATCCAATACTTCAAGTTGCTGGTATCTTCTCCGTGTAAAAGCAAGTTACGAATTGCGCTGGCACTTTGCACAACGCCACTGCGTTGCAATAAATCATCGTGGCCTGCACCGATTCGATTGATGGGATGCAACTTTAAAGGTGAGCCCAGATTGTAGTTAGCCACGGAATAAGCTAAACCCAAAATGGCATTAGGTTGATTAATTTCATGGCCTACTTCTCGAGCTACCATTTGATTATATTGAGTTGAATAGGTCTGACTATAATCCTTAAAGTCCATATGATTTTTGGGAATTTCCGCAATCTTGCCACCAAGATAGGCAAAATTCAAGTTAGCATCTTCAACCCCAAATACTAAATCTGTGACGCCCAATTTAGATAATTGCTCGATATTACCTAATGAAAATAGGTCAGCTGGTTCAACTGCCGTAGAAAAAGGCGTTTCAAATACTAAATCGGCACCAGATTGCAAAGCGGCTTTGGCGCGCTCCCACTTGCTCATAATGGCCATTTCGCCACGTTGAACGTAGTTGCCTGACATAATAACGACGATAGGATCATTTTGGGCAATTAAGCGTGCCTGATTTAATAAAAATTCGTGACCACTATGGAAAGGATTAAATTCTGAAATAATCCCCACAACGCTCATTTTTATTAGTCTTCCTTTAATTCAACTTGCTTACCATTAGCCCAAAGTTTTTCAAGGTTGTAAAACTCACGTGCTTCCTTGGTAAAGATGTTAACTACAACGTCGCCTAAGTCTACTAAAAGCCAGTTAGAGTCTCTAGTACCTTCGATGCGGTAATCAGTGTAGTTGTTTTGGTGAGCTTCATCAACAATTGAGTTAACAATAGCGTGAAGTTGACGGTTTGAACCTGCACTAGTAATTACGTAGTAATCCGCTAAAATACTGATTCCGCGCATATCATAAGCTTCGGTATCTTCACCGTGACGATCGCTAATAGCTTTAATAGTAAAATCTAAAATTTCTTGACTAGTCAAATTTTTTCTCCTTTATTTTTATTATTTAGTACTCCAAACATTATATGCTGCTATAGTGCGTGGATAAATTCTTTTTCTCTTTTCAACTAAAAACTCTAAGGTGTGTGCTAACTGATAGCCGACACCTTCATCAATGTTGGCATAAGTGATTTTGCGTGCTTCATCTACGCCAGGAAAATCACGCCCTGGTTCAATAAAGTCGGCCATAAAGACGATTTTGTCCAGCATGGTCATCTCAGTATCACCTGTGGTGTGACGACGCACTGCGGTCAAAATTTCAGGATCTCTGATTTTTAAATCGTGTTCGATGAAATATGTGCCAACAATGCCGTGCCAAATTGCGCGGTTCCAGTTAAGTAAATCCTTGTCAAAATCTTGTTCCTTGATTACCTTGCGGTATTCTTCAACGGGAACTTGTTTGGCATAATCATGTACAAATCCAGCAAGTGCTGCCTTATCTTCATCATAGTGATTCAACTTTGCTAATTTACGGGCAGTTTCACTAACGCGAACGCAGTGCTTAAATCTCTTTTTGTCCATATTAGCTTTTTCTTTAGCAATAATTTCATCACTAGATAATGGTGAATAAGTCTTTTTAAATGTTAGTTTCGTCAAGGTAAAGCCCCTTTTCTTCAATATACTTTCTAACTGGTTCTGGTACCAAATATCTAATTGAAGTACCGGTAGCCACGGAGCGACGAATTGCAGTAGAACTCAAACGAATATCTGGCGCATCTACCCAAATCATTGGATATTGCGGATCTTGTGGATAGCCAGGGCGACGAATTCCGACCAGCGTAACCATTTTAGCCAGAGTAGGTGCTTCTTTCCAGGTATGGAAACTGTTAACTTGATCGCTTCCCATGATTAAATAGTAATTATTCTGTGGTGCTTTTTCCTTTAAGTAGCGCATTGTATCTACAGTATAAGAAACGCCGCCACGGAACAATTCAAGCAATTTAACCCTAAACTTAGGATTATCACGAGTTGCCAAATCTAACATCGTCGCTCTATCTTTAGCTGATGTTAATGGTGCATTCTTGTGAGGTGGAATATTATCTGGCATAAACCAAACCTCATCCAAACGCAACTTAGTCATTGCTTGTTCGGCCGCAACCAAGTGAGCAATATGGACAGGATTAAAAGTACCGCCCATAATGCCGATTTGACGGCCCTTACCATTTTCACGTTCTAATTGAGCCTTAACTTCAGCAGCAGGTGCTTTTTCAATACATTTTGGATTTACCATACGAAAACCTCTAAATCAATGCACGACGAATTCCTAAGCCAATACCATCTGGCGTGTAAGTCTTAACAACGCATCCCTCTGGAACGGTCACAAAACCGATCCCACCAAATAAAAGATCGCTCTTATATTCAGTTCGATATTCTTGTCCCTTAAGTGCTGGCAACTTATCATCTTTAGCAGGTGGAGCAAGCAATTCACCAACATGCTTTTCATAAAAAGCATCAGCGTTGGCTGTCTTAGTGCGGTGAACGTACATATCGCGCGCTACATAAACAGTAAAACTAGTTGACTCGCCTTTTAAATAATCGATTCGTCCAAGTCCGGCTAAGAATAAGGTGTTACCAGGCATAAGCTGATAAGTAGCTGGCTTGAGCGGCTTCTTTGGTGAAATCAATTCCAAGTCTTTAGCATTCAAGTGAGTAGCCAATTGATTATCGGTCATGATCCCTGGGGTGTCGATCAAAAAGTGACCATTTTCAAGTGGAATTTCGATTCGATCCAAAGTTGTACCAGGAAAACGTGACGTGGTAATCAAGTTTTGGATATCACCCATCATGTCGATAATTGCGTTGATCAAAGTAGACTTACCAACGTTGGTTGTACCTACAAAATAAACGTCTTTATCTTGTGATTGTTTATTAATATAAGCAATCAAGCTTTCCAGATTGACCTTTCTCTTAGCAGAAACCAAGAAGATTTCTTCAGGATAAAGGCCCATGCGGTTAGCTTCTTGTCTCATCCAGTCCTTAATCTTGCTTTGTCTAGAATTCTTAGGGAACAGATCGAACTTATTTCCGACTAAGATAAAATCATTGCCACCTACAAAACGCTTTAATGATGATAAAAGCGAATTTGAGAAGTCAAACAAGTCGACCACGTTAACTACTAATGCCTTCTTTTCGGAAAGTGAATTAAGCAGCGCCAAGAAGTCGTCGTTGTTTAAATCGACTGGCATGATTTCGTTATAGTGGCGCAATCTGAAGCAACGTTGGCAGTACACTTCTGCGTTTTCTTCATTTCTTGCTTTGTCTAATGCGCTCTTAGGCAAGTAGCCTGCTTTTTTAGGATCATCGGATTGGAGCACTGCCCCACAACCAATACAAATAATCTCCTCATCCATTTTGCAAAGTCTCCTTAAATGTTACTCGATGTGATAAACCAAGAAAGAAAAAGATGATCTTTTCAAAGAATCGATTAATTCTGGTATTCCACTTATCTGTTTCAACCAGTGGCTTAACCAATACCGTCTCAACTCCAGCCAAATTTCCAGCCTGCATATCGGTAATCAGCTGATCGCCTACCATCATTACTTGATCCTTTTGCAAATGCATTTCTTCGCGTTTACGTGTTATTGCAAACGGCAATGGCTTGCGTGCCGCAGAAACAAAGTCAATGTGGTAAGGGGTAAGCACCTTTCCTACACGTTGAGCATTATTATTCGAAATTACGACCAGCTTAATGTTCGCCTTGGCTAATCGCCTGTTTAATTTGTTCATCTCTTTAGCAGTTTCAAACTTATTCCAAGCAAGAAGCGTATTGTCTAGGTCTGAAAAAACTGCTTTTATTCCCATCTCATTCAATTTCTGGGGGTCCAGATTATAAATAGTATTTATTGTGTATTTTGGTCTAAATAACATATAAACTCTCCATTTTTTATCACTCTCTATAATATCAAAAATGCGTTTGTATTAGAAACTTTTGTTTCATTCTTAGCAAAAAGTGATACAATACTAAACAATTTAACATATTTCATCAAAAATTTAGAAAGGGAGGAAAATGAGAAGGTTTATCGATTTACACCTTCACCTAGATGGTTCAGTCCCCGTTGCTACAGTTAAGAAGTTAATGAAAGAACACAATATGCCTGCTCTTTCAGATGAAGAACTGCGCCAAGAGTTGTCTGTTGATTCTAGCTGTAAAAGTTTAGATCAATTTTTAGAAAAATTCGCTTTGCCTAACAAATTGATGCAGACAAGACATGATCTTGAAACGATTGTTTATGATTTGCTTGTCGAATTAAAACAGCAAGGTCTGGTTTATGCAGAAATCCGTTTTGCACCGCAGCTGCACACGAAAAAAGGTCTAACTCAAGAAAATGCGATTGAGGCAGCGATTAGTGGACTCAATAAGTTTTTAGCTGATCAAAAGAAACAAATAACTTTACCTGAACTACATGCTGGTTTAATCCTTTGTTTGATGCGCTTTGCCGATAATCAAAAACAGAACATGGAAACTGTGAAGCTGGCTAAAAAGTTTTTGGGCAAAGGTGTAGTCGGCCTTGACTTAGCCGGTGCCGAAGGCCCGATTCCTAACATCAAATATAAGTCCTTCTTTGATCAAGCAAAAAAGCTTGGCGTTCCCTATACAATCCATGCTGGTGAAGCAGACGGTCCCGATTCTATTCGCCAAGCCCTGGCCATGGGTGCCAAAAGAATTGGTCACGGCATTCGTTGCACTGAGGACCCAGAGTTAACGCAGGAATTAATTAAAAAGCAAATCGTGCTGGAATGCTGCGCAACTTCCAACATGAACACTAAAGCATTCGATCAGATTGATTCTTATCCGATTAAAAAATTGCTGCATAAAGGGATGAAAGTTACCCTGAATTCTGACGATATGACGGTTTCAAATACTAATTTACCGCATGAATATAAGTTACTCGAGCAACAAACCAATTTAACGCCAGCAGAAGAAACAACGCTTTACCTAAATGCAGTTGATGCGGCATTTACGACACCAGATGAAAAAATCAGGTTAAGAGCTTTAATTCAAAAATAGTAAAAAAATAGAGGTCAGGAATACTTTCCCTGGCCTCTATTTTTGAACTAATTAGTTCAATGCCTTCTTAGCAGTTTCTGCTAATTGTGCAAAAGTCTTTGAATCGTTGTAAGCAATATCAGCTAACATCTTACGGTTCATGTCAACACCAGCTAACTTCAAGCCGTGCATTAACTTAGAATATGAGATGTCGTTTTGTCTTGCAGCTGCGTTAATACGAGCAATCCATAACTTTCTGAATTCACTCTTACGTCTTCTACGGTCGCGGAATGCGTACTTGTATGAAACGAATAATTGAGTGCTTGCAGCCTTAAATTGCATGTGCTTTGCGCCACGGTAACCCTTGGCAAGCTTCATGACCTTCTTACGACGTTTACGTGTAACTGTTCCACCTTTAACTCTTGGCATTTAAATTTCCTCCTACTATAGTCTTTTCAAGAACAAATAATTAGTGCATTTGAGCAACCATTTGCTTGATACGCTTCATATCACTGCTTGAAACCATAGCAGCTTTTCTCAAGTGACGACGTTGCTTCTTAGTCTTACCGTGGAAACGGTGGCCAGTAAATGCGTGGTGACGCTTTAAACCACCATTTGCAGTTCTCTTAAAACGCTTAGCAGAAGCGCGGTGTGTTTTCATCTTTGGCATATTTCTATTTCCTCCAATTAACTACTTTTTATTTTTTGTCCTTTTCACTCTTAGGTGCGAGCATTAAGAACATTGAACGACCTTCCATCTTAGGCTTGCTAATTACATTAGCAATATCGGAAGTTGATTCAGCCATCTTCTCAAGTACTTGTTGGCCTAATTCCTTATGAGTGATGGCACGACCTCTAAAGCGGATTGATACACGAACCTTAGCTCCTTCTTTAGAAACAAACTTACGAACGTGCTTCAACTTCGTTTCGAAGTCGTTGCCTTCAATTGTTGGACTCAAACGAATTTCTTTGACACTAACTGTCTTGGAATTCTTACGGGATTCCTTAAGCTTCTTTTGTTGTTCGAAGCGGTACTTACCGTAGTCCATGATACGTGCTACAGGTGGCTTGGCATTTGGTGAAATCAAAACAAGGTCAAGACCTGCATCGCTTGCGCGACGTAAGGCTTCCATCTTGTTCATGACGCCAACTTGCTTACCATCTTCATCAATTAAACGGACTTCGCGTGCACGAATTTTATCGTTTAAGATTAAACTTCTTGGTATAACTGTTCACCTCCGTGTTAATTTCGAGGACAAGAAAAAGGCGGGATAGGTATCACCCGCCTTTAATCAACAGAAAATATCGATCAGCCCAGAGGTTAATTTAACTTAGGCGAGAAGCGGGAGCTTCTTCTTGTTCTCAACTAGTAGTAGTATACTCGTTTAACCCTTTTCCGTCAATAAAATTATTATCTTTTCTGAATTAAATTATTTGGCTAATTTCTTATCCTTGTAAGCGTAGCTGATAAAGTAGTTGCCAGCACCGCCGCCGACACGCAAAACATTAACTTTCTTACCCTTAACGGTCTTCTTCATAGGAACATAGTAGTAGCCGTCGCCACCACCAGCAAGCCAGCCGTTTGCGTTGAAGCCGGTAATGCCGTGGAATTTAAAGGTGTAAGCTTCATATTGTGAATTAGAAACTTTGTCAGCTAATTTGTAGTTAGCCTTTTTATCGGCAGCAGTTAACTCTTTATCCCACTCATCTGCTTCTTTACCCTTTAATACCTTATAAACCTTGAGGCCGTTAACGGTATGTGCAGTAATTTTAGTTCTAATAACTTTACCAGCTTCTTTGTGTTACCAAACACCACGCGTATTCTTAGGTGTGGTGAAAAGCTTGGTAGCACCCTAACTAGCAGTATTTGTACATTCCTATACAGGTATAATAAATAATGTATTTTTAATCATTATTTTATTAATTCTATCCATAGCTAGTTTTAGACATAAAAAAGGTAGTAGACAGCTTATTGACCATCTACTACCTTTTAGGTATTTAACTATTTAAATATTAGTTGTTTTCTCTTGAGTATGACTTAACGTCAGCGTCAATTTCCTTGATGAAGTCGTCAAGACTCTTAGAAATTTCTTCGTCAGTACCGTAACGACGTACGTTTACGCTACCGTTCTTCATTTCTTCGTCACCTAATACCAAAGTGTAAGGTACCTTTTGGGTTTGTGATTCACGAATCTTGTAACCCATCTTTTCGTTTCTGTTGTCAACTTCTGCTCTGAAGCCGCGCTTAGCAAGTTCTTGACGAACCTTTTCGGCGTATTCGCCGTGAGCGTCGTTGTTAACTGGGATGATTTCAGCTTGGATTGGAGCAAGCCAAGTTGGGAAGGCACCCTTGTAAATTTCAGTTAAGTAAGCAATGAATCTTTCCATAGTACCAACAATACCACGGTGGATCATAACTGGACGGTGTTCTTCACCATCTTGACCAACGTAAGTTAAGCCAAATCTTTCTGGAAGCATGAAGTCAAGTTGAATAGTTGACATAGTTTCGTCGTTACCCAAAGCAGTCTTAGTTTGGATATCAAGCTTAGGACCGTAGAATGCTGCTTCACCTTCAGCTTCAACGTAGTCAAGGCCAAGGTCATCCATAGCACCCTTAAGCATCTTTTGACTTCTTTCCCACATTTCATCGTTTGCAAAGTACTTTTCAGTGTTCTTTGGATCACGGTATGAAAGTCTGAAGTAGTAATCAGTAATGTCGAAGTCCTTGTATACGTCCATGATCAACTTCAAGATCTTAGCAAATTCGTCTTGAACTTGGTCAAGAGCTACAAAGGTGTGACCATCGTTCAAAGTCATTTCACGTACACGTTGAAGACCTGACAAAGCACCTGATTTTTCGTATCTGTGCATCATACCAAGTTCAGCAACACGAAGTGGCAAGTCACGGTATGAACGAATGTGGTGCTTGTAAATTTGGATGTGTGATGGACAGTTCATTGGACGAAGTTCAAGCATTTCGCCATCACCCATATCCATTGGTGGGAACATGTCATCACGGTAGTGTGCCCAGTGACCTGAAGTCTTGTAAGCGTCAAGGTTCATAAGTACTGGAGTGTAAACGTGTTGGTAACCATCAGCTACTTCACGGTCGATGATGTAACGTTCAACAACACGACGAATAGTAGCACCCTTTGGCATCCAGTAAGGAAGACCTGCACCAACCTTAGGATCTACGAAGAAGAGGTCAAGGTCACGACCGATAGTACGGTGGTCGCGTTCCTTAATTTCTGCACGACGCTTTAAGTCATCCTTCAATGCTGCTTCCTTGAAGAATGCAGTACCGAAGATTCTTTGAAGCATTGGGTTTGATGACTTACCTAACCAGTAAGCACCAGCTACTGACAAAAGCTTGAAGTGCTTGATCTTACCAGTGTTTGGAAGTAATGCGTCAAAACCAAAGTCTACGAAGTCGCCTAACTTGTAAGCGTCAACCTTGTCGCCTTCAACCTTCTTCAAAAGTTCACTCTTGTATGGGTCGTCCTTGTAGATATCTTCAAGTTCTGACTTGTCCATTTCAACGTGTTCAATTGCTTGACCACTCTTAACAAGCTTTTCCATAGCCTTTTCAAGTTCTGGCAATTCAGTAACCTTGATTTGGTCCTTCTTGTCAGTGTCAACGTAGAAGCCACCTTCGTCAGCTACGTGTTCACCTAAACGAAGTTCTGGGTACTTCTTCTTAGCAACAGCTTCAAGTGCAAATGCTGCAGTTGCTCTTAAGATATCCAAACCTTCTTCGTCTTTATCAGTAAGGATAGCAATTTCAACGTCGCTATCGATTTCGTAATCAAGTGGCTTAACTTGGCCATTTACCTTAGCACCAACAGCAGCTTTTCCAAGTGAAGTTGCGATTGATGAAGCTACATCTTTAACTGAAACGGCTTTGTCAAATTCTTTCTTTGAGCCGTCTGGTAAAGTAACTGAAAAACTCATAAAATTACCTCCAAAAAAAAATCCCAGTGCTCAATAGCACTGGGACGTTAATTGCGTGGTTCCACCCAAAATTCAGGTTAGCGTGTGTCTAACCTCTTATATTCGGATTGATAAAGGTATCCAACCTAAAATTTTAACTTTGGGAATAAACGATTGGGGTGAGCCTCTAATGAAGGACTTCCAGAACTAGGTCCCTCTCTCTGAAGCGAGGTTCATCATGTCTCATTTAGTTAGTTTCAATTATACGCATTCGAGCTGGGGATGCAAGACCTTTTTAAAAATTAATGCAAAGAATTTCTGCGGTCAGGTCCTGGCACCACAATTTCTTTAGCCAAAAAGCGGACACGCTGCATCAGTCTTCTCGCCTTAACTGGGTCGGTCGCATTACGCGTTTCTTCAAAGTGTGACTGCAATGCTTCCATGTCCAAATTGGATGAGAAGAAGGTTGGCAAAACATTATCCATTCTTGCCTGCAAAATTACGCCTAAGACGTCATCACGTGACCATTGGCTGAGACTTTCGGCCCCAATATCATCCAGAATAAGCAAATCACATTCGGATAATCTACGGATTTCTTCTTGCAAGCTAATTCGGCTATTATCGTCAAAGTGACTAGCAAGGCCGGCAATAAATGTTGGCACGTGCAAGAAAATGACGTTTTTATTCATGTTGGTAACGACATAATTAGCAAGACCTGCCAAAATATAGGTCTTACCAACGCCGAAATCACCTGAAAGATATAGTCCCTTTTGGTGCGGGTCTTTTTTATACTTCTTCAAGAAATCATAAATTAAAGCAAGAACATTGTTCCGATCGTCTGTAACGTCAATTTCACTTAAACTAACGTCATGCAAACGAGCAGGCAAATCAATGAGCTGCAGCCGTCTTTGCGCTGCCTTTTTACGGTCTTGTGCGATCTTAGCTCTTGTCGGTGCATAGCGAATGTCGATTACCTTGCCGTTTAAAAATAGCTGCGGTGCATAACCGGCCATCACCTTGTTGGGATGCGTTTTTTGTGAATAAAATTCGTACAGATTCGACATGCTATTGCGAATCATCTTTTGATCGATTTTATCCGCATTTTGCTTAAGAAAAGCTTGCACATCAGGATCATGCAAGGCTTGATTCTCCAAAGTCTTTTCATCGCCTAAATTGCGCTGTTTAACAATTTGCTTGATCACATTGCCTATTGGTTCCATTTATTCACCTGCTTTCTTATTTATTGTTCAAATCTTTAAACAAGTCCTTCAATTGCGCAGTAGAAATACCGGAATTGGTATCCACCTTCTTCTTGCTCCAATCGGTGCCCTTTTCTACGCGCTTATTTTGATAGTTATAGTTTCTTCTGGATCTTCTATTATTGCCATTGCCAAAACTATCGCGACGTTTCTTCACGTACTGCAAAGCCTGAACCGCGGTTGCAACGCCATGTTGGAGCCAGTCGTTAGCGATCTTGTAGGCCAAGTTTGAGTTCACTACAGTATCGTAAGTCAAACAAGTATAGGTCAGAATATTGATCAAATCTTCTGGCAAACCATACTGGGTGTGCAAATTATTGATAATCTGCCGCTCGCCTGCACTGGCAATACCGCCCTTCTCTGTTTTTATCTTATACAAAAACTCAGCGGGTGAGCTTTCATTGGCTTCCTTGAGCAACTTCTTATCGTTGTCGTCCAAGCCCTTAATTGCAGCCAAAGCCTTTTTACGGCCTTCATTTACCTGCTTTTGCACGTGTTCTCTAGTGTTAATCCGTTTGTAGTTCTCAGCTAAAGTATTGCTAATGTCGCGCATGTTCAATTCATACGAACCATGAAGGCATGGCAAACTCTCATCCACGAATTCTTTTTCGGACAAGCCATACGTCTGCATCAAAGAGCGAATTTGATTCTTCTTATTATCAACTTCACTAGCTGGAATTTGATAAACCTCATATTGCTCTTTGATAAAGTCCCAATCGATTGCATCCCTGTCGTTAACTTGGGCCACCTCTTCTTCATGAACTTTGTTTTCTTTGGCAGCCTCAATTACATCGCTGGATGGAGTGATTGCTTCATCCCCCGGCAAACGGAACATATCAAAGAAATTAGCCGAAACATCGCGCGCATTCTTAATAGGCTTTTCCCGCAACTTAGCTTCTTTAGCGAACCTGTGGCTTAATTCATGAAAGGTTTCTTCGCCAACTTTTTCCTTAAGCAAACTTGCAAGAAGCGGCGTAGCGAAAAACTTATCAGCACTAGGCACTTTAAGCAATTTAAACACGATGACGTTATTAAAAACATTATCGGACAAAAATGTTTGAACTAACCCCACGGCCTCTAATTTATGAAGCGAGGTAAACATCGTCTTTAAGCTACAATCCAGTTGTTCTTGCAGCGAATAAATACCCTTAGAATCAGAAATAATGCCGTATGGATCATAATCACTGATTAAAGTCTGATATAAAGCCACCGCAACAGCACCAACTAATGGCTGATACAATTTGATCAATATTTGCTCGTCTTCAGGAAAAAGCGTAACTCGATTGGCTACATAATATAGATGCTTGGGATCAGATGTCTCAAACATTTTTAATTACCCTTTCCCTTTTTGGCCATCATGTCTTCCATAGTCTTCATAAAGCTAGACATGTCTTTAAATTCACGATAAATGGAAGCAAATCTAATGTAAGCTACATCGTCCAAGTCGGCTAATTCATCCATGACGTATTGACCGATCTTCTTAGATGAAATTTCGCTTACGCCTTGTTTTCTAACTTTATTTTCGACATGGTCAACTAATTGTTCGAATTGTTCGCTACTAATCGGACGCTTTTGCCCTGCGGCCATTACACCATGCAAAATCTTCTTACGGCTGAACGGTTCACGCGTTCCGTCGTTTTTAATTACTAATAAAGGCGCCGTTTCAATACGCTCAAAGGTCGTAAAACGGAAACCACAGTTTTCACATTCTCGACGTCTTCTAATTGCCCGGTTTTCATCACTAGGACGTGAATCAATAACGCGGGAGGCATTTTGATGACAATTTGGACATTCCATAGCTATCCCTCTTTTTTGATTTTATTTAATAATTGTTCTAGTTTACTTTCTAGTTCTTTTATTGTACCAGTATTTTCAATTACAAAATCAGCCAATTGTGTTTTTTTAGACAACGGCATTTGGCTATTAATCCGCATTCTGGCTTCTTTATCAGTTAAATTATTTCTTTGTTTTAATCGCTCTATTTGAATAGATTCTGGCAAAGTAATTACCAACACACTATTGGCAATATGCTTCTTATCTAAGCCAGATTCAAAATAAACTGGTGCATCAAGGATAACCATATCTTCATTTTGATATGATGTTATCTTTTGTATTGTTTTATCGAAAATTAGAGGATGAGTCAACTGATTTAGTCTATTTAGCGCACTTTTATTACTAAAAACTAATTGACCGAGCTTTTTACGGTTAATCGTTTGGTCATCATTCAAATATTCTTCGCCAAAATTATCCTTAATTGCTTGCCAAGAAGCATTTTTTGGCTTCATTAAATCATGCGCTATTTCGTCACAGTCGACAATAGGAATATTTTGCTTTTTAAAAAATTGATCCGCGGTGCTTTTGCCTGTCGCAATCCCGCCAGTTAAAGCTAAAACGTATGTCATTTATAAATCACCTGACAATGAGGGCAAAAAGTAGTGCCCCTTCCTGAAACCTTAATCTTTTCCAAAGTCGTGCCACATCTAGGACATGCTTCACCAGCGTGGCCGTAAACTTGTAGCATTTCTTGGTAACCACCAACTTCGCCGTTTGCATCCAAATAGCTATGAACAGTTGTACCGCGCTTTTCTGTGGCAATTTTGATCGTGTCATTAATGTTTTTGCGTAAATCTTCTACTTTATTGGCAGGAATTTTGTTAGCCAAACTCAAGGGATGGATCTTGCTTTGCCACAAAGTTTCATCCACATAAATGTTGCCTAAACCTGCAACAACAGTTTGATCGAGCAAGACATTTTTGATGTTCTTCTTTTTTCTCTTTAAGCTAGACAAAAAATACTGCTCACTAAATTCCGGCGTATTGGGTTCAACGCCCAGTTTACCAATGCCAGTTGTTTGTCTCTCAGTCCCAGTCAAAATCAGCTGCATACGGCCAAATTTGCGTACATCGTTATAACGCAAGGCAGTGCCGTCGGTAAAAATAAATTCTACGTGATCATGCTTGTCTTTAGGCGCTTCCGGCGTAGTTAAATGATACTTTCCTTCCATGCGTAAGTGCGACACAATTGTTAAATTATCATTCAAGCGAATCAGTAAATACTTGGCATAGCGGTCGATGCGAATAATCTTTTTGCCTGGCAGTTCATTGACAAACTTGTCATGGTCCGTCGCAACGATTTTTGGATACCACAGAATTACTTTTTCAATTGTCTTTCCTTTAATTAAAGGAGTTAAAGTTCTCCGAACAGTTTCAACTTCGGGCATTTCAGGCATCTAATCACCTACTTTGCATCGTACCAATTGTGGCCCCAACCAGAATCAGCAATTAGTGGCACATCAAGCTTAACTGCTGATTGCATTACTTCTGGCACAATCTTCTTGATTGTTTCAAGTTCATCTTTTGGCACGTCAAAAATTAATTCGTCGTGCACCTGAACCACCATCTTGGTCTTGAGGTGCAATTCATCAAGCTTCTTTTGCATGTTAATCATGGCAATCTTGATGATATCGGCAGCTGAACCTTGGATTGGTGAGTTGATGGCGGTTCTTTCAGCAAAGGCACGCACGGTGTACTTCTTAGCGTGAATATCTGGCAAGTATCTGCGACGGTGCATAATTGTTTCGGCATAGCCTTTGTCACGCGCTTCTTGCACAGCCTTATCCATGTAATCCTTGATTTGAGGATATTGTTCGAAGTAGTTGTCGATAAATTCTTGGGCACGTTTTCTAGAAATGCCTAAGTTCTTGGACAAACCGTAATCAGAAATACCGTAAACAATACCGAAGTTAACGGCTTTAGCGTGGCGACGCATCAGTGGCGTTACTTGATCTGGTGAATCCAAGTGGAAAATCTTCATCGCGGTGTGTGAGTGAATATCGTATCCGGTCTTGAAGGCCTCTTGCATGTTTTGATCGCCAGAAACATGGGCCAAGACACGAAGCTCAACTTGTGAGTAGTCGCAAGAGAAAATGTAGCCGTCTGGTTCACTTGGCACGAAAGCTTTTCTGATTTGCTTACCCTCTTCGGTACGGGTAGGGATGTTTTGCAAGTTAGGATCCACACTGGAAAGACGACCAGTGGCAGTCAAAGTTTGCAAGTAACGTGTATGGACGCGGCCATCTGGTTGGATAACATCAAGCAGACCCTTTACATAGGTAGATTGAATCTTGGCAATTTGACGGTAATCCAAAATTTCACTAACGATTGGACTTTGCGTCTTTAATTGATCCAAGACCTCAACTGAAGTTGAGTAACCAGTCTTGGTCTTTTTGATGACTGGCAAACCAAGCTTTTCAAACAAAATGTGACCTAATTGCTTTGGTGAGTTCAAGTTGAACTTTTCACCAGCTTGACTGTAAATCTTGTCTTCGAGTTCCTTCAATTTAACGGCAAATTCATTTTGCAGTTGAATTAAAGTACTTGCTTCGACCTTCATCCCATTCATTTCCATTCTGGCTAAAACGCGCGCGGTTGGGATTTCGATCGTATCAAACAAGGCATCTTGTTCGTGTTCTTTAAGCTTTTTAAGAAGCTCCGGCTTAAGTTTTTCAATGGCGTTGACCTTGGAAGCTAAGTGGTTGAATAATTCATCATCGTCATCAGGGATGTGTTCACTCTTACCTTTGCCGTAGACTTCAAGGTCGGTCTTAACGGAATAATCCCCATAAAGATGGGCAATTTCACCAAGATCGTTGGAGTTATTTTCATTATTAATCAAGTAAGATGCCAAAAGCATGTCGTAATCAAGACCGTGAGTGTGAATGCCCAAACGATGTGCAGCAACCATTGTTCTCTTCAGGTCAAAGACGTTCTTCTTGATCTTTTCATCTTCTAAGATGTGCTTGATATTGTCTTCTTCAAGCAATTCCACGTCTCTTGAAACATAAATCTTGTCGTTGATCTTCAAGCTAAAGCCGACAAAATCTGCTAAGTGGTAGTTAGCACCGAGCATTTCTAGATAAAATTCAACAGTGTCTTTTTCAGTGGCTTTAACATCTTTAACGTTGTCGTCGTTTAAAACGATGTATTCTACTTTTTCAACTTCAGTACTATCTTGACCAGCACCTGAAGCATTTAAATCAGCTAAGAACTTGCGGAAGTTCATCTTTTCGTAGAATTGACGCAGCTTTTCATAATCAACTGGCTGACGTTTTATATCATCAATATCCAGAGTTACTGGTGAATCACGGTCAATAGTTGCTAACTTTTTAGCTAAAAATGCTTTGTCCTTATCGTTGATCAAGTTTTCTTTCAGCTTGGACTTCTTCATTTCGTCGATATGATCGTAAATCCCTTCAACGGAACCGTATTTTTGAATCAAACGTGATGCAGTCTTAGGACCAACTTTAGTTACGCCAGGATAATTATCGGAACTATCACCCATCAAAGCCTTCATATCAATGAATTCAGTTGGAGTAACACCATTAACTTCCTTCATATGTTCAGGCGTGTAAGCTTCAAGTTGAGAAACTCCAGATTTGGTCACTTCAACGGTAGTTTTGTCTGAAGCAAGTTGAGTTAAGTCACGGTCACCAGTCACAACTGTGGTAGTAAAGCCGTTCTTCTCACCTTTATCAACAAAAGTACCAATAATATCGTCGGCTTCGTAATTCTTTAATTCGTAAGTTTTAATGCCCAGATCGTGAAGCATTTCTTGAATATAAGGCATTTGTTCAAGTAACTCTTCCGGAGTTTTTGCACGTCCACCTTTGTATTCACCATACATTTTTGTTCTAAAAGTGACTTTTCCTGCATCAAAAGCTACCAATACGTGGGTTGGATCAACGTCTTTTAAAAGGACATCGAGCATGTTCTTAAAAGCGTAAATGGCATTAGTGTGCAGGCCATCCGGACTCTTGAAAGATTCTAGTTGACGATAAAGAGCGTAAAAGGCTCTGAAAGCTACAGAGTTACCATCGATTAGAAGTAATTTTTTATCTGCCATTTTATTCCCCTTTTTTAATAAATTGTTCTCTATACTTACTTATCTATTTTACCAGTTTAGCCGGTTGGATTTTAGTAGGATGTTTGATGGAAAAGAAAAAAGCCCCAATTGGGACTTTGATTGTAATTTTCTCGTAAGTTAAATAAAAAATTGACGTCGTGAAGACTTTAAGCCATTGTTTGCTGTATTTACATTCCTCTTAGATTAGATAAAAAAGCAGCTTTTGCAAACGGCCTGTTTTTATCAGGATTTATTTACATTTCTCACGAGTTAAATGAAGATTTCAAACAAAACATTTGTTTTCTACTCATAAAATTATATCAAAAGATATCAACTAGGAATAGTAGTTACAAGTAGAAATTTATCAATCTTATTTTTGACGTTTTTTATTAAAGTCTCTAATAAATTGTTTCAACTCATCATCAGGTTTAAACTCACAACGCTTTATTTCACTACTAAACAAAAATTCATTAAATGGTAGAAGGTCCCAACGTGGATTACTGTATAAGATTGCTTCAATCTTATCAACAATGCCTATCGGTATAAATATGGTAACCATATTACTGCTTCTTAGATGTCCTGTTTTATAATCCGTGTCATACCACATTAAAGTTAGGCTGTTTCCTTCTCCAGTATGATAAGGCTCATCTGCAAAGCCTTCGTAGACTTTACCATCATTCGTAGTAATTCTAGCTTTTTGACCTAGAATACTATATTTATGTTGTGTAATTTCATTTGAATTTATAAATCGTGATTCGACTACTTCACCACTTAATTTATATCTCGTGAATATTGGCATGATGTTATTCCTATTTTTTTGACTAACTATAGTCCACTAAATCATTTTATTTAGACAATTCACTTATAGCCTTCATTATTTTTTCGACATTTTTAACTATGCGTTTTTGCTCTTCTAACGGTGGAACAGGAAAACTAACTTTATTCTTTAAGTATTTTAAAGATGCAAGATTCTTAATAGCCGAGCCTTTTGCATGAAGCTTTAGTTGAGATGAAATAGATTTAAATTCTAATAAAAAGAAATCTTTATCAATTATGGATGTATCTAAAGTAAGTTTAAGCAATGCTTGATTTATTATTCCTGGTTCCATTTTAGAAGGAATAATAAAAGTTTCACCAATTGTTCCGGCACAGCTGATAATAATATCTCCGGGTTTAACCTCAAAAGCTCTTAAAGATTCAAACTTATCTTTTGTGATATAGTATGACCCATAATTAATATCTTTTCTAATTGCATTTCCCTGTTCATATATTTTAAAAGTATCTTTTCCTTTAGGTACAAACATACTTTTAGTTATTGAACTACCAAACGGTCCTCTTTTTATAGCGGCATTATTCTTCTCACAAATTTCTTTTAGTCTTGCAACAGCCCAATTTTTAGGATATTCTCCATTATTTTGAGCCTTGAGATACTTTTCATTACGTAACTTTTTATTATTAATGGCCTGTTTTATTTCTTCTCTTGCTTCTTTTAAATTATTAATAGCTGATTCATCACTAAGATTTTGTTTAACCAGCTTACCTTCCATGGCATACTGCAAGACAGATTGCTTTAATTTATCTTCAAATTCATTATCAATCTTTTGAAGACGATTATATGATTCAGCATATTCATCCACCAAAGACATTAATTTTTCAATTTTTGCTACAATACGTTTTTGTTCTTCTAATGGTGGGAGTGGGATAGGGAAGCTCTTTAAATCACTCTTTTTTATAGACGGTGAATTTATGCCCTTCATCTTTTCATGCATGGCATTAGTTAAATATGGTGATAACAATAAATAGAAAAGGTATTTATTATCAGTAGGTTCAAGAGGTTTTAAAACATAAAAACCACTAGTTGCTATTTGTTTATCTAGTTCATTAGGAACGATAGCTACATTCTTCAAGTATGGCCTTACAGTTGAATATAATATATCTCCCTTTGAAACTAGCTTTGTTGCTCTAACTGGTATCTTATCCTTACCTATGATGCAAGTCTTATAATTAGTAATTACATTAATTTTATTATCAAGACTAGCAATATCAATATATTTAAATGAAGATTTAGGCTTTAAACTTATCTCAGGTTTTAACAATTCACCTAATCTTACCCATTGCCAATTATTAGGAATTGCAAAAGACTTTTCTTCATCAGTAACTACAGGTAATTTTTTATTTCTCTTAATCTTGCCTGCTTTAATTAATTTGACCTTTTCATCTTCAATCTTCTTAAGTAATTCACTAGCTGGCTCATCATCAGGATTCTGCTTAACTAGTTTACCTTCCACTGCATACTGCAAAATTGAAGATTTTAATTGTTCAGGAGTCATTAGTCATCCTCCTCAAGCAATTGCTTAATGATAGATAATTGTTTATCAATCTTTGCGTTTAATTCTTTACGCTCTTTTTGATACTTGTCCATCAATTCAAAAGGTGGCAGAATTTCTTCAGTTTCTGTTGGAAAACCACATAAATCAAAGTTATAATTATTCTTCGCTAATTCTTCAGAAGTGTAAGCTCTAGACTTGTAATTACCATCTTCATCTTGAATTTCGTGACGATCATTCCACCATTCACGCACAGGATCAAAATGCTCCAACTTCATTGGGCGAGTCTTAGAGAAGTGCTTGTATCCATTAGGCATATCTAAACGATAGAACCAAGTTTTTTTAGTAGGACCTGTCTTATCAAAGAATAGAATGTTAGTTGCAATTGATGTATATGGACTGAAAATACTACCTGGCAAACGAATAATAGTATGAAGATTGAAGTCTTTAAGCATACGCTTCTTAATGTTAAGCTTGGCACCATCATTACCAAACAAGAAACCATCTGGTAAAATCACGCCAACTTTACCATTATCTTTAATACGATACATGATCAATGCCAAGAACAAGTCGGCAGTTTCACTACTTTGTAAATCTGTAGGGAAGTTTTGCTTAATAATAGGTAGTTCGGATCCACCGAATGGAGGATTCATCATAATTAAGTCAAACTTATCCTTATCAGTATATTCAGTAACACGCTTTTCGAGTGAGTTTCCATGAACAATGTCTGGATTATCAACATCGTGAAGAAGCAAGTTAGTTACAGCTAAAATATAAGGTTGACCCTTCTTCTCAATACCAAAAACTGCTTTATTGTACAGTTCTCTATCTTCAACACTATGAACTTGTTTACTCAAGATATTCAAAGCACTAACAAGGAAGCCGCCAGTACCACAAGCTAGGTCAGCAATTCTTTGCCCTAATTTAGGCTTCAAAGTTTCTGCGATAAAGTCAGTCAATGCACGTGGAGTGTAGAATTCACCAGAACTACCAGCACTTTGAAGTTCTTTCAAGATACTTTCATAGATATCACCGAATAAGTGGCGATCTTTAGGATCAGTGAAGTCAACTTCATTAACTACATTTACTACCTGACGCAATAAAACACCATTCTTCATGTAGTTGTTTGCATCAATAAAGGCATCTTTTACAATGGCCTTGCTAATAGGAGTTTCATTAGTTACAGTGATGTTCTTCAACGTAGGCAATAATTTATTGTTAACAAAGTCTAGTAATTCATCACTAGTTAAAGCTTTACCATCTTTATTGTCTTCAGCCCATTCACGCCAGTGCATCCCTTCAGGAATAATTGATTCATAATCATCTTGATCAATGTCCCAAACTTGTTCTCTGTCGTCATAAACTTTCAAGAATAAGATCCAAGATAGTTGCTCAATTCTCTGCGCATCACCATTGATACCTGGATCATTACGCATAATATCTCTTATTCTCTTAACAAACTGAGTAGTTGTACCTGCCATTTATTAAACTCCCTAACTGTAGATTTTCTCTTTAATTTCTTTAATAGTATTCTCGTAATTCTTCTTACCGCCAAAGCTCAAAATAATCTTAACGGCACCACCGTATTTTTCAAATTCAGGTAAACTTAATACCTTATTACTTTCCAAGTCAGTAATACCATCATCTTTATACTTTTCTAGCAAAGTATCTAAAACTTCTCTAGCAGCACCTTGATATTTATCCAGAATACCTGACTTTTTAACATTCTTGATTCTCTCTGACTTGGTCAGTGGTTTTTGGTTGTATGCAAGGTGAACCATTAGATCAAAAGGATCCATATCCTTGATACCTTTTTGCTTGATAATTTCTTTATAAAGAATGCCATGCTTTTCCATTTCATCAAGTAAAACCTGCTTCTTATCAGCTTTATTCCATGCCTTAAGGAAATTATCCAACGTAGCATATTCCCCAAGAATATTTTTCTTGGTGTAATCCACTAAAGAAGTAGTGATCAAATTACCATGTTCATCTAAGAATTGAGTTTCTGCATTTGAAACCTTTACATTACGATTTACTTCGTATTTTTGCTTAGCAGAATCTGATACACCAGGATGATGAGATTTGTGAGATCCTGTACCTTTGTTACCATCAATTATTTCAATTGGCTCACCATCAAATGCTGGATCAGCGAATAATCTTGATACTCCACGGAAATCAATAATAGTGAAGTAACTCTTCCCATGATCTGTATCTAATCGAGTACCACGACCGATGATCTGCTTAAATTCCGTCATGGAATTAATGTTTGAATCTAGCACAATTGTCTTACAAGTCTTTACGTTAACACCCGTAGTTAATAGCTTAGAAGTCGTAACTATTGTAGGAAACTTACTTGTAACATCTTCGAAATTATCCAATTGTGCTTTACCAGTATTATCATCACCGGTAATTCTCATGACATAACGTGAATCTTCGGCGACTAAATCGGTATTTTCATTTACGAAGGCCTGACGCATTCTTTCAGCATGCTCAATGTCTTCGCAAAAGACAATGGTCTTATCCCAGCGTCGATCATTTTCTTTCATATATTTACTTACATATTTAGCCACCATTTCGGTACGTTCATCAATGATTAGACTTTTATCAAAGTCACGTGTTGTATATAACTTCTTATCAAACTCGCGACCATGCTTATCTCTCTCACCTTTAAACGGGCGAAATCCGTTAATATCTACATTGAAGTTAACTCTGATAACTTTGTATGGTGCTAAGAAACCATCTTCAATCCCTTGTTTAAGTGAGTATGTATAAACTGGATCGCCAAAGTATTGAATATTCGAAGCTTCTTTATCATTCTTAGGTGTAGCAGTCATACCTAAATGAGTTACATTAGGGCCATCAAAGTAATCCAAGATCTTGCGCCATTGACTATCAGCCTTAGCAGAACCACGGTGAGCTTCGTCGATTACAACTAAATCAAAAAAGTCAGGCTTAAGTTGTCTAAATGGTTCATGACCCACATCTTCATCTCTCCCTGCTAATTGTTGGTAAAGAGCAAATTGAATTGGATATGCGCTATCCATATGTCCATCTTGAACTTTAGTTATTTTGTCACTTAATGGACTAAAGTCGTTTAACCTTGCTTGATCAACCAGAATATTACGGTCGGCTAAATAAAGGACTCTATGCTTGATGCCAGCCTTTAACAAACGATAGACGATTTGAAAGGCAGTGTAAGTTTTACCCGTACCAGTAGCCATAACTAACAAAATACGACGATTACCATTGGCTATCTTTTCTACTACACGGTTAATAGCATTTTGTTGGTAATATCGAGGTGAATATGTATCTCTGGATGAATAATATGGCTCATTAATTGCTTTGATTTCTTTATCAGATAGTTTCTTTTCTTTAATATATCTCTTCCAAAGTTCTTCTTTAGTTGGAAATTTATCAAGAGTTAAGGTTCTTTCTTTGCCTGTCAGCATGTCATGCTCAACGAATGCATCCCCATTTGAAGAATAAGCAAATGGAACTTGTAAATCTCTAGCATATCCCATACCTTGTTGCAAACCTGCACTTGGTAATGCATGCTTCTTTCTATCCTTCGCTTCAATTACAGCGATTGGATAGTTAGGCTTGTATAAGAGCAAGTAGTCTACTTTCTTACCGTTTCCACGTTTGGCTACATCATCTACAACATTGATTTGGCCATCCGTGTAGTAATATTCCATCAAAGAATCTTTTTTCTTCCAACCTGCTGTTTCAAAAACAGCAGGAGAAATATATCTGTTCTTGATATCCTCCTCTGTTAAATTCATTTTTTCAGGATCCATATCATTCACCTCATTTAGTTAGGATTTGATTCATCAAAAATCACTTTTAGTTCTATTATCGTAGAAAAAGCGCTACAACTCAATATTCATGCTATTGAAAAAGCTCTTAGCTTTTAACTAAGAGCTTATATTTGTGCTAATTTACTCTAATTATCCTAGCCTAATACTGCTAATGCTTTGTTGTAGTATTCAGGATATGGTTCCAAACAAAGAAGTATCCCTGTTGCCCAGAAACTTTGACTTGCATTTACTGCATTGGGCAATGTCTCATACAAAAACTCTTCTGGGCTTATTGAAAATCGATTTACTTTTTTTCTAGTCTTACCTTTATATTTCACTTTGACAATGTCTTTTCCTCTAAATATTTGCGACTTTTCATCATAATAAAAATCAAGATGCGACGAAGCATTTCTTATTCTTCTATCTAATAAATCTGTCCAAAAGTTCCAATTATTACGCGATTGATCTAATTCTGTAAGCAATCTCCCCGCATCCTGAAAATATATATTTTCAATATCAAATTTTTTATCTTTTAGTAATCTATCAATGCATACTAGCCTAACCAATATCTTTTTATCTAACTCATACGCATTTTTAAAATCTTCAATCACTCTATCGGCAAAATCCAGTTTATCGAAATAATCTGCGTCTTTATTCTTAAGATAATTTGATGTTCTTTTACGATGTAAAACGAAAGTGTCATAAGATTCCCTATCACTTATATCGCTATTTTCTTTTATTCCCATAATAATTGATGCAATGATTTGATAAGTTTTATCAGCATTTTTTCTTTTTGCCTGTTCAAAATATGTATTTAATCCTTTTATTGCAACTATTAGATTGGCTAAACCGGTTGTATCGTCTGATATGATATCTTGAAAATTGTGTAGTAATTGTTGTGGTGTGTCCATATTAAGTTCACCTTTCTTCAAAAATAATAAATGAATCAAAAAGCCCTGTTATCGCAATCAATTAAAAATTTTATTATTACGTATGACTGGTTCATAATAAATGTTACTTCTTCATGATTTAAGCTTTCGGGTACATCATGTTTAGCTTGATCATTTTGAACCTTTTCATATACATCAAGTATCCTAAACAAATAATTTCTTATCTGCTTATTTATACCCTTAGCTTTTAAAAAACCACCTAGATTTTTCTGTTGATTTTCTAAAGAAGCATTTGATTTGGTTAATGTCTTAACCAATAACTCTACAGCCAATCGAACATTATCTAAAGCATTTCTATAATCTTCTTTATCAAAAAAGACACAAGCTTTTATCCATTGTTGTCTTATCTTGGGAGAGTAATCTTCTAATAAATTAGAAATATTATTTCTAGATTTTCCGCTTCCATTCATTTGATCCTGATATGATAAAAAATCAGTTATCTCTTCATCAAGCTCTGAATAATTTTTAACATAGCTAAGTTTCTGCAGTTGTGCCATAAATTCAAATATTTCATCATCAGAGAAACAATATATATTCTCTTTTAATACATCTTCAGGTGATATAAAAGGATCTTCTCTAACATCATCAATAGGAGCTTCTTTACCAACGCCTTTAGCAAATGCCTGAGTTAATTTAACAGCATCTTCTACAGAAATTATCCCTCCTAATTTATCTTCAATATCTATTAACAAAACAGAAGGTACACTACTATGTTTATTCATAATTAGCCATCTCATTCGCTTTCTTATATGTATACAAATTAATAAGATTTATCTTTCATCATCAAAAACTATATATAGTTTTTGTTTTATTACCAAAATTCAACATTATCTTTTTGATATAGTTTTCTGGTAAATTGATTATTAATATTCAATTTTGTCCTCTTCCTAAAAAATAAAAGCTCCTAGCTACACGAGCTAAGAGCTTTATTAATTTCAAACATTATCTGAAAGTATTATATCATAAATTCATTATCAGAAGTATTTCAATTCTTCACATGGATTTTACCTTACATTCTTAAACCATCTAGCATCACTTCTTAAAACGGTCCAATAATGTCCACCAATCATAAATTGCCATGGATAATGAGTGCCTGGGCACCGCAATCTTAAATATGTTCCCTTCTTAATAGGTGTTTTATGAATAAATTTCATTTGATACATATAGGCACCCTTAAGTACATATGGCTTATATCTATAGACCTTCTCAGTAGTTTTTTACAGTATGCCACTTTTCAGAATACTTACTTACGGCTTGAACTGGTTGAGCAGTCGAAACACTCACGCCAGCAAATGTTAAACAAATCAACGCTAGCAACATCGTTATTTTCTTCATAATATTCTTTTCTCCTTTACTCCCAATACAAGCCTATTATAAAAGAGAAAATTTAGTATGACCTAGAATGTTATTAACTTATCAAAAAAGCCCTTAGTTTTCATAACTAAGAGCTTTTTAATTATCTTCAAAGCCTCCACTTACGTGGAGAACACTAATTACTCGTTCTTCTATTAAAAGTCGCTTCAGGATCACCTCCACACATATGGAGAAAAACCATCATCGATCCTATTGCTATGACCAAGTGCTCGTATTAATTATACTCAAATTTTCCAAACTAAAAAAGCCCCAAACGGGACTTTCTTCAAACATCTAATCTCTCAAAGCACGATTGCCAATATCATGGCGGTAGAAGCAATCTGGCAGCTCAAGCTTGCTCAAATATGAATAGACATTATCTTGCGCCTGGACTAGATTGTCGGCTTCCGAAATCACCATGAACAGGCGGCCGCCATCACCTATCAGATTATCCAAACTACCTTTCACGTTGGCATAATCGATATAAGTATTAGTGCCGTGAGGCAACTTGCCGATCTTCACGTTAGGTGCCGGATGCGTTGGATAGCCTTTGCTGCAAACAACCACGCCTAAGATAGAGCTATCGTTTTCTTCAATTTCAGGCAGCTTTTCATGATTTACCGCTGCATCGATCACTTCTGCAAAATCATTTTTAATTCGAGGTAAGACAACTTGAGTTTCAGGGTCACCCAAGCGAACGTTATATTCAATGACCTTTGGACCATCTTCCGTCATCATCAAGCCAATATACAAAACGCCGCAGTAATGATAATTGCCTTGAACTAAACCATTCATCGTTGGCTTCACGATCTCGTCGATCATTCTTTGCCGATCTTCTTTTTTCAGTTGTGGCAAAGGAGAATATGATCCCATACCGCCGGTATTTGGACCCTTGTCGCCATCGCCAACTCGCTTATGGTCTTGCGCCATTGGCAAAATGGTGAATTGGTCCTCCGAAACAACCACGAACATTGAGTATTCAGGACCAACTAAACATTCCTCAAGGACGACAGCAGTTTGGCCACCAGCAAACATTTCTCTGATCGTTTCTTCAGCGACGTCTTGGTTCTGAGCAATGGTTACACCTTTACCACCAGCTAAACCATCTTCTTTGATCACCACTGGATAATCGAAGTTCTTCAAACCTGCAATACAAGTTTCAGCACTGGCATAAGTTTCATAGCGAGCCGTTGGAACATCATATTTGTTCATAAAGCGCAGAGCGTAATCCTTTGAGCCTTCTAGTTGGGCTGCTCTTTGGTTAGGACCAAAAATCTTTTGTCCTGCCTTTTCAAACTTATCGGTAATGCCAGCACAAAGAACATTTTCTGGTCCAACAAAGGTCCAATCAACATGCTTGCTTTGGGCAAAATCAAGCAGACCATCAAGATCAGTTTCTTCAATTGGCACGGTCTCGACACCGATCGTCTGCATCCCCACATTGCCCGGCGCACAATACACAGTCTTCACATGTGGGCTCTCCTTCAGCTTTTTCGCCACGGCAAACTCGCGTCCACCCGAACCAACAACCAATAAAACTAAATCATCTTTCATCGTTTTCACCAATTAGTGTCTAAAGTGACGGTAACCTGTAAATACCATTGCAACGCCGTACTTGTCTGCCATCTCGATTGAGTCTTTGTCGCGAATGGAGCCACCAGGTTGAACGATCGCCTTGATGCCATGCTTTGCAGCGTACTCAACACAGTCGTTAAATGGGAAGAACGCATCTGATGAAAGCACTGCGCGGTCATCAATGGCATCCCCAGCATGTTTAATCGCAATCTTAGCGGAATCGATTCTGTTAGGTTGACCAGCACCTACGCCAAGAGTTCTTTCATCGTTAACAACCACAATCGCATTAGATTTAGTATGTTTTACTGCCTTCAAGGCAAACATCATGGTCTTAAGTTGTGCTTCAGTAGGTTGAGCCTTAGTTACAACCTTCCAGTCATCGGTGTTTTCAATCAAAGTATCTTGTTCTTGTTGCAAAATACCGCCCATAACTGAAACAACTTCTGGACGAGTCTTCTCATTTTCCTTACTAAAGTCTAATTCAAGCAATCTGACATTCTTTTTCTTTTCCAAAACTGCAAGTGCATCATCGTCAAAACCCGGTGCAATGATGATTTCCAAGAAAATCTTGTGCATCTTTTCAGCAGTAGCTAAATCGACTTTTCTGTTCAAAGCGATAACCCCACCGAAGATTGAAACTGAGTCAGCTTCATATGCTCTGTCCCAAGCTTCTTCAAGACTGTCACCGCGGCCGATGCCACATGGGTTCATGTGCTTCATTGCAACAACAGTTGGTTCATCTTGGAATTCACGAATGCAGCGGAGTGCTTCATCAGCATCCTTGATGTTGTTGTAAGAAAGCTTCTTGCCATGCAATTGATGTGCTTGCAAAATCGAGAAACTCTTTGGAATCGCATCTTCGTAAAGCCACGCCTTTTGGTGTGAATTTTCACCATAGCGCATCTTTTCCTTCAGATCATAAGTCAAAGTCAGTTTTTCGGGATCTTCAAGACCAACTTGCTTAGTTAAGTAATTGGCAATAATTGCATCATAAGCGGCAGTTGCTCTAAACACCTTAGCTGCTAATTTTGCTCTCGTTTCAAGCGTGGTGTTGCCCTTTTCTTCGATTTCCTTCAACACTAAATCGTAGTCAGCTTTATCGGTTACGACAGTGACATCTTGATAGTTCTTTGAAGCGGCACGTAAAAGGCTTGGTCCACCGATATCAATATTTTCGATTGCTTCTTCTCTAGTAACATCTGCCTTTTCGATCGTTTGTTTAAATGGATAAAGGTTAACGCAAACTAAATCGATTGGCTTGATGTTCAATTTCTCTAAAGTTGCCATATGTTTCGGATCGTCTCTTTTAGCAAGAAGTCCGCCGTGAATATATGGGTTCAAAGTCTTTACCCGACCGTCCAAAATCTCAGGGAAATTAGTAACTTCTTCAACGCTGATTGTCTTGATACCAGCTTCATCTAAAGTCTTCTTGGTACCACCGGTAGAAACAATTTCATAGCCATTTTCGGTTAAGCCTTTGGCAAAATCTACCAAGTTGGTCTTATCACTAACGCTGATTAATGCACGTTTCATTTTTAGTTTTCTTCCTTTTCCATTCTTTGACTTAATACTTTTCTTAACGTAGCTGGGAATAATTTGTGTTCTGTCTCATGGACCCTTGCTTCGAGCGTATCAACCGTATCATCTGGATAAATTGGTACTGCCTGTTGAGCAATGATTGGTCCGTGATCTAAATGGGCATCAATAAAGTGGACTGTGACGCCAGTTTCTTTTATCTTGCCTTTTTTATAATCATCAAAAGCTCTTTCGATTGAATTAAGGCCCGGATATTTAGGCAATAGTGCCGGATGCAAGTTGATGATTGAATTTGGATATTCGTTTAAAATCGTGGGACCAACCACTCTGAGATACCCTGACAAAACAATGAAATCAATTTGATAATCTTGCAAAACTTTTAGCAGACGCTTTTCATAGGCATCTTTGCCACCGCATTCTTTAACGGAAAAAGTTTCGTATGGCACGCCTAATCTTTCAGCTCTCTTAATTACCGGAGCATTCGGATGATTGCAAAACATTAAAGCTTCAATTCCAGGAATCTCGCCAGCTTGAAACTGTTTAGTTAAAGCTTCAAAGTTGGTTCCATTCCCAGAAGCTAAAATAGCAACTCTCATTTTTCTCCTCTATTTGATTACGATCTTTTCTTCCCCTTCGGGGCGTGCAACTAATTGACCAATTTCGTAGAATTTTTCATTCTCGCGATTTAGTTGTTCTTTGACTGCAGCAATGTTTTCTACTGGAACGGCTAAAACTAAACCAACGCCCATATTAAAAGTGTTGTAGCAATCTCGTTCATCTAAATCGCCTAGTTTTTTCAGATAATCAAAAATTGGTAAAACAGGCCATGAACCTTTATTAACCACTGCTTGCAAGTCATTGCCATAAATTCGAGGTAGGTTTTCGATAAAGCCGCCACCAGTAATATGGGCAATGCCGTGAACTAAATGCTTTTTTACTAGTGGCAAAACTGCTTTGACATAGATTCTGGTTGGCGTAAGGAGTGTTTCGCCTACGGTTTTGCCCGCTAATTCTGCTGGTTTGTCGCTTAATGAAACGTCGTGATCTTTGAACAAAATTTTCCTAATTAAACTGAAACCATTAGAATGGACGCCACTCGATGGCAAAGCAATTAAATGATCGCCTGCTTGGGCTAAAGAACTAGATAATAAGTCCTCTTTTTCCGCAATCCCAGTTGAAAAACCAGCCAAATCATATTCGTGGGGTTCATACATATCGGGCATTTCCGCGGTTTCACCACCAATTAAGGCAGAGCCGCTTTGCTTGCATCCCTCAGCCACGCCCTTAACTACGTCAGCCAATTTCTTTGGATCGTTATGACCACAGGCAATGTAATCTAAGAAAAACAGAGGTTCTGCACCTTGAGCTAGCACATCGTTAACGCACATGGCCACGCAGTCGATACCGACCGTGTCGTTTTTGTGCATCTTTTGCGCAATCATCAACTTAGTACCAACGCCATCGGTGCCTGAAACGAGGACCGGATGCTTATAGCCTAGTTCTTCTAAGTCGAACATGCCGCCAAAACTACCAATGCCGCCCATCACGCCTTTACGCTTGGTTGCGGCTACCATCGGCTTAATTCGATTGACTAAATCGTAACCAGCAGTAACATCAACACCTGCTTCTTTATAACGATTCATTTTATAAATCCTTTCTTTGTCGCCGTTCTTGGGCATTGAGAGAAGCTAAATAGCCAGCTTCGTAATCATCCAATTTAGTTGGATACTTTCCATTAAAGTAGGCAACTGTCAGACCCGATGAATCGCCTCTATCAGGTACATCGATGGCCTTGATCAAGCTATCAATGCTTAAAAAGCCAAGGCTATCAGCACCGATAATTTTCCGCATCTCTTCTACTGAATAATGAGCAGCCATTAATTCAGCTCTAGTTGAAATATCAATGCCGTAAAAACATGGAAATCTAAATGGAGGACTAGCGATTCTAAGGTGTACTTCTTTAGCACCAGCTTCTTTAAGCATTTTGACAATTTGCTTAGAGGTGGTGCCTCTTACGATCGAATCATCAATAACAGCGATCTTTTTACCAGCAACGACACCACGAACAGCTGACAGTTTTAACTTAACACTCTTTTCACGCAAGGCTTGAGTTGGCTGAATGAAGGTTCTGGCAACGTATTGGTTTTTAACCAGACCCATTTCATAAGGCAACCCCAATTCTTCGGCGTAACCAGAAGCAGCTGACAAAGATGAGTTTGGTACGCCAATTACCATGTCGACATCGGCTGGAGCCTCACGAGCTAGCAGCCGCCCCATTCTTTTTCTAGCATTATGAACAGTCACACCATGTATGATTGAATCAGGACGAGCAAAATAGATGTATTCCATTGAGCAGATTGCTAAATGCGTATTTTTAGTAAAATGATCAATTTTCATCCCATCTCGATCAATGATGATTAATTCACCAGGCTGCACATCACGAACGAACTTGGCACCGATGATGTCAAGTGAACAAGTTTCGCTAGAAACAACGTAGGCGCCATTGTCCAATTTACCAATACATAAGGGACGAATCCCATTAGGATCAAGTGCCGCAATCATGCGATCTTTTTGCAAAAGCAGGAAGGCAAAACCACCGTGAACTTCATTCAGGCTTTGCTTTAAAGCTGAAATAAAGCCATCTTTGATATGATTACGAATCAAGTGAATCAAGATTTCGGTATCAGATGAGGATTGAAAAATCGCACCTTGTTTTTCGAGCTTGTTTCGTAAAGACACGGCATTAACTAAATTGCCGTTGTGGGCTAAAGCAACATCACCGTCTAGAAAATGAAAGAGAAATGGTTGTACGTTTTGAATCGAATTACGACCCGTTGTACTGTAGCGAACGTGACCAATGGCACTGTCGCCGACTAATTTTTTTAAATCATTCGGATCAGCAAAAGCATCGGATAAAAGGCCACGATCGCGGTGTTGATACAAATGCTCACCATCGCTTGAGACGATGCCGGCCCCTTCTTGTCCGCGGTGTTGCAAGTTATGCAAACCTAGGTAAGTTAATTGACTGGCATCAGGTGCACCAAAGACGCCGAAGACGCCACATTCCTCATTTAGGCTTTTGATTTCATTAAACAAGGGATGCACTCCTTCCAAATCTTTTGCAATTCAGCTACATCTTCATTTACTTGATCGTTGGCCAGCGAAATGTTCAATTGCTGATCAGCAGTAACTTGACCAATTTCACTAACGGAATCGCCCATTTCTTGTTCAAATTTTTCCGCATTTGCAGGATCAACTGAAACGATCAAGCGACCTGGAGTCTCACTGAAAAGCAGATTTTTATCAAAATCAAGTTCGATCTTTGCACCAAAGTCTGTATCAAAAAGTGTTTCAGCTAAGGAAACGCCTAAGCCACCTTCGCTTAAATCGTGTGCACTTTTGACTAAACCGTTAGCCATTAATGCTTGCAATTTGTAAAGGTATTGCTTTATCTCTGGCAAGTTTGGCGCATGTGGCAATCCGCTAATTTCACCAGTGATCATCTTTTGCAATTCTGAGCCAGCAAAATCATCATCTGTCTTACCCACTAGATAAATCTTGTCGCCTGCTTTTTGCATGTGCATTGGAATGACGTGATCATAATCCTTGATTAAACCAACCATCCCAATCATTGGTGATGGATAAATTGCCTTGCCATTATTTTCGTTATAAAGAGAGACATTTCCTGAAACAACCGGTGTTTCTAAGATTTCACATGCATCGGCAATCCCTTGACAAGATTGATGCAATTCCCAGAAAATTTCTGGATCATTAGGGTCACCATAGTTAAGACAGTCAGTAATTGCTAAAGGTTGGGCACCACTAGCCACGATATTTGTTGCACTTTCAAGGACAGTTCTTTGACCACCAACTTTTGGATCAAGATAGACAAAGCGTCCATTAGTATCAGTAGTCATCGCAATTGCCTTCTTAGTATGGCGCACTCGCAAGACGCCGCTATCTGAACCAGGACCTACAATCGTGTCCGTTCGAACCTGTGAATCATATTGTTGCGTTACAAATTGATCGTTAGCAATGGTTGGCTGGTTCAAAAGATCTTTTAAAGTTTGACCGGCACTTTCAATATTTGGTTGCCAATTTTCACTTTGCTCAGCATCAATGATTCTTTGTGGTTTCTTTTCTGCGCTTTTTTCTTCAAGGACTTTTTCAGTTAAAGTTACCACTGGAATATCACATACCACTTGATCATCGTGATGAAGCACGTATCTACCATCATCAGTAATGCGACCAATAGTTACAGCGTCAAGATTAAATTCATCGAAGATCTTTTTAACGTCCTCTTCATGGCCCTTCTTTACACAAAGGAGCATTCTTTCTTGCGATTCGCTAAGCATAATCTCGTAAGCTGACATGTTAGGTTCACGCTGAGGTACCAAGTTAAGATTGAGATCCATCCCGGATTTACCTTCAGTGGCCATTTCAGCACTTGAAGAAACAATTCCGGCTGCTCCCATGTCTTGGATACCAACAAGCCATTCACGGTGATTCAAGATCAGCTCCAAGCAAGCTTCCATCAACAATTTTTCCATAAATGGATCACCAACTTGAACCGCTGAACGTTGGGTCGCATGTTCTTCAGAAAAGTCGGCTGAAGCAAAGGTAGCGCCGTGAATACCATCACGCCCGGTTTTAGCACCGACGTACATTACCGCATTGCCAACACCTGTAGCATCCCCATGCTCCATATCTTTAATATCCATGATTCCCACATTCATGGCGTTTAATAAAATGTTGCCATTATAGCAAGGATCAAAAGTCGTTTCTCCGCCTAAATTAGGAATTCCCATGCAGTTACCATAGTCGCCGACGCCCTTGATGGTCTCTTCCATCTTGTAACGCATTGTTGGATTATCTTTCAATTCACCAAAGTGCAAAGAATCAAGGATTGCAACGGGGCGAGCGCCCATACTGAAAACGTCTCTTAAAATACCGCCAACACCGGTTGCGGCACCCTGGTAAGGTTCTACTGTAGTTGGGTGATTGTGACTTTCAGCCTTAAAAACAACGGCTTGACCATCATCGATATCAACTACACCAGCACCTTCACCTGGACCTTGTACTACGCGTTTACCCGTGGTTGGAAACAGCTTCAACACTGGCTTAGATTTTTTGTAAGAACAGTGCTCGCTCCACATTGCGGAGAACAAGCCGATTTCTGTGTAGTTGGGCAAGCGATGAAGCAAATGATCGCAAATATAGTCATATTCACGTTCTGATAAACTCCAATCAAGGTAAGGTTTCTTTTCTTTGATTTCTTCTGGTGTCATCGCTTGTTTCATGCTTGAACTCCTGCTTTTAAAAGTGACTTAAATAAAGGTAATCCATCTGTTCCGCCGAGAATTTCTTCAACGGCTCTTTCAGGGTGAGGCATCATGCCCAAGACATTGCCTTCTTTGTTACAGATACCAGCTATATCATGCAGACTACCGTTAGGATTTTCACCATGATATCTAAAGACAACTTGATGATTATTTTCTAATTCTTCAAGCACATCTTCGTCTGCGTAATAGCTGCCGTCGCCATGAGCAATAGGAATACGGATAAGTTCTTTATCTTCATACTCAGTAGTAAATGGCGTATGTGTATTTTCAACTTCTAGCGTTACGGTTTTGCACACGAATTGAAGACTATCGTTTTTCTTAAGTGCTCCAGGTAGAAGCCCCATTTCTGTTAAAATTTGGAAACCATTGCAGACACCTAATACTAATTTTCCTTCATCTGCCATCTTTTTAACGGCTGGGATGATATTTGAAAAACGAGCGATTGCACCAGTTCTTAAGTAGTCGCCGTAAGAAAAGCCACCTGGTAAAACAGCTACATCAAAGCCAGCTAAACTTTTTTCCTTGTAAGAAACATATTCGACATCTGCCTGGCAAACAGTGTGAAAAGCTTCGTACATGTCGATATCGCAGTTAGAACCTGGAAAAACGATTACTGCAATTTTCATGCGTTTTCCTCCAAAACTTTGATCTTGTAAGTTTCCATGTTGAAGTTAACCAATAAAGCTTCAGCGATATCCTTCACATCAGCCTTAACTTTATCTAAGTCATCTTCATCAACAGTTACATCGAAGAATTTACCAACGACGATTTTTTTGACTTCGTCATGACCAAGGGAATTAACTGAATCGGTGATTGCAGCTCCTTGTGGATCAAAAACTGAAGGTTTGTAGGTTACGTAAATACGGACAGTAGTCATTTAGATCTCCTTAAGTGCTTCTTGAATGCGGGCTAAGTCTTGTTCATAAACAGTAGTTAAATCGCCGATGTCTCTACGGTAGACATCTTTATCCATATGCTTCTTGGTCTTTTTATCCCAAAGACGGCAGTTATCTGGTGAAAATTCATCTGCAAGGATGATATTTCCATCTGCATCTTTACCAAATTCAAGTTTGAAATCGACTAATTCCATTCCAGCCTTATCAAAAAGCGGAATCAAAAGCTTGTTAACTTGACGAGACAATTCCCAGATCTTCTTTTGCTCTTCAGCGGTCGCAATATGTAATGCAATCGCATCAGATTCGTTCATGATTGGGTCGTCGAGTTCATCACTCTTATAAAAAAGTTCTTCGACTGGCGTATCGAATTTTTCACCTTCGCCCAAGCCATAACGACTTGAGAAATGGCCAGCTGCAATATTTCTAGTAACAACTTCAAGTGGGAACATATCGCACTTTTTAACTAATTCTTCAGTGTCTGAGATTTTCTTAATGAAATGAGTTGGAACTCCGTTTTTGGACAAGTATTCAAAAATCAAAGTTGAAATTTCGTTGTTTAAATAGGCTTTGTTCTTAAAGTCATCCTTCTTCTCGCCGTTACCGGCAGTTGCCTGGTCTGTATAAACCACACGTAAAACTTCTGGGTCATCTGTAGACCACATTTCCTTAACTTTACCGGTATACAACAACTTTGCCATTTTATTTTTCTCCTTGGTAAAAACACGAATATTATTAAAGAGTGAATACTGATTTGTTCACTTTTATGCTAACAATATTATCAACTATTGCTTACAATGTCAATATATTATAGAACACTAAAAATACTATCATGAAGTATTGTTCGTGTTTTAGTGAAAATGATAAATAAAAAACAGAGCTTTAATAGCTCTGCTTAAACAAGATTAATTTACTTTTGTTTTCCAAATATGGGTGTCATTAATTTCTTGCAACGTTTTTTTAATATCGTCAGTAAGAATTGTAACGTGACCCATTTTACGATTATGACGGATTTCGGCCTTGCCATAGTAGTGAAAATGCCAGTTGCTCTTTTCAGGAATGACTTTTCTTACGCCGGCTACATGTTGACCCAAAACATTCACCATTACCACTTTGGACAACAGCTTAATCTTAGGCAACGGCCAATTGCAAATAGCACGATCATGGATATCAAACTGGTCAAAATTGCAGGCTTCAATCGAATAGTGACCTGAATTATGCGGACGTGGTGCTAGTTCATTGACATAAATATCACCGTTATCCAGAATAAATAGCTCCACACCCAAAATACCGCGCAAATGAATTGCTTCTGCAATTTGCTTAGCAATAGCCTGTGCTTTAGCATAAATTTCTTTTGAAACACGTGCTGGCACAATACTAATATGCAAAATTTCATCGGCATTGTAGTTTTCACTAACTGGAAAGACGGTCACTTCGCCTTTTGCATTTCTTGCGACCATGACAGAAGCTTCAACTTTGAATGGTACCCAGCCTTCAAGAATGCAGTCTCCTGTAGCTAGAATCTCTTTGATGTGCTCATTATTTTCAAGATCGGCATCGCTCTTTAAAACTTCTTGGCCGTGGCCATCGTAGCCACCTTCACAGGTTTTAAGGACACAGTTATAGCCAATCTTTTTAATTGCTTCTTTTAAATCAGCCATGTTTTTAACAGGAAGATAAGGTGCGGTCATACAACCAGCACTACGCAAGAAGTTCTTTTCACGCAGTCTATGCTTAGTAATATAGAGCAGATTGGTGCCTTGAGGAATTTTTACTTTGTCAGCAACATCCTTCAGTGCATTAAGATCCACATTCTCAAATTCATATGTCAAAACGTCACTTTCTTTTGCCAGTTCTTCGATCGCTTTAACATCTGAATATTCGGCCACAATTTGCTTATCGGCTACCTGACCACAAGGACAATCTGGTGTCGGATCCAGCGTAATAACCTTCATGCCGCCATATTTAGCTGACAAGGCCATCATTTGTCCTAATTGACCACCTCCGATAATGCCAATTGTTTTACCTTGCTCAATAAAATCTGGATCAGTCAAGTTCTGCACTGCTTTCTTTTGCTTCATCATGCATCTTTTGTCGATAGTCTTTTAGCTGCTGTCTTATTTTTTCATCACTAATTCCAAGAATTTCCAGTGCAAGAAGTGCCGCATTACTTGCACCTGCATTACCAATGGCAGTCGTAGCCACAGGAATTCCTGTTGGCATTTGCACAATAGATAAAAGAGAATCCATGCCACCTAATGCCTTAGTTTGACCGGGAACACCAATCACTGGAATCACGGTATTTGCGGCAGTCATGCCAGGCAAATGAGCTGCCATACCGGCACCCGCAATAATTACTTTAGTGCCATTTTTCTCAGCATTTTGGGCAAAATCATACATTTCTTTTGGCATTCTGTGTGCAGAAATAACGTGCTTATCATAACTAACACCAAATTGATCTAAGATTTCACAAGCATGCTTCATCGTTGACCAATCTGACTTACTACCCATAATTACGCTTACTTCAGCCATTTTTTCTCCTTTAGAATAGTCCTGTAATTTGACCATTATCATCAATATCCATGTTTTCGGCAGCTGGGTGCTTAGCCAAACCTGGCATGGTCATCATGGTACCTGACAAAGCAACGATGAATCCTGCACCAAGCTTAGGAACAAGATCACGAATATGGAAGTCAAAATCGGTTGGGGCACCTAACTTGGTTTGATCATCAGTAAATGAATATTGTGTTTTAGCAATACATACAGGCAAAGTGTTCCAGCCTTGTTTATCAAAAGTTTTAATTTGCTTTTTGGCCTTGTTAGATAAAACTACACGCTTAGCACCATAAATCTTGGTAGCAACTGCAGTTAATTTATCTTCAATCGAGTCAGTACTCTTATACAATTCATGGAAGTCAGCAGGTTGATCTGCAAGTTCGACAACTTCTTTGGCTAAATCTTGCGTACCTTCTCCACCTTTTGCCCAAGCATCAACCTCAATTGCTTTTACACCCATTTCGGCAACGGCATCTTGAATAGTCTTGATTTCGGCTTCAGTGTCGCTAGTGAAATGGTTAATCGCAACAACGATTGGCAAACCATAATTTTGCATGTTTTTAACGTGTCTGCGTAAGTTAGCCATTCCCTTTTCCAAGGCAGGAATATTTTCTTCGGTTAAATCGTTCTTGTCTACTCCGCCATTAAGCTTAAGCGCACGAGCTGTAGCAACAATCACGACGGCATCCGGTGTTTTGCCTAAGACTGGTCGCTTGATATCCAAGAATTTTTCGGCACCAAGATCTGCACCGAAGCCACATTCAGTAACGGTATAATCAGAAGTCTTTAGCGCAATTTGCGTAGCCAAGACTGAGTTACAGCCATGAGCAATGTTGGCAAATGGTCCACCGTGAACAATAGCAGGAGTGTGATCCAAAGTTTGAACTAAGTTAGGCTTAATAGCATCTTTCAATAAAAGTGTAATTGCACCAGTGAAGCCCAATTGATCAACGGTAACAGGCTTCTTGTCATAGGTATAACCAACAACGATGCGACCAATTCTCTTCTTTAAATCGTGCAAGCTCTCAGATAAGCAAAGAATGGCCATCATTTCTGAAGCAGCGGTAATATCAAAGCCGGTTTCTCGAGGAACACCTTGCATGATGCCACCGAGTCCAGTAACCACGTTTCTTAAAGCACGATCGTTAACGTCTTCGACTCTCTTCCAAATGATTCTGCGTGGATCAAGTCCTAAAGCATTGTCGCGCATAATGTAGTTATCGATTAGAGCCGCCAAGGTGTTGTTAGCAGAAGTTAAGGCATGCATGTCACCAGTGAAGTGTAAATTAATGTCTTCCATTGGGACAACTTGGCTATAGCCACCACCTGTTGCACCGCCTTTGATCCCAAAGACTGGTCCCATTGATGGTTCACGCATGGCAATGGTAGTTTGATGGCCTAATTGGTTAAGCGCATCCCCCAAGCCAACTAAAACAGTGGATTTCCCTTCACCAGCAGAAGTTGGGTTAATACCTGTCACCAAAATCAATTTGTGTTTCTTGCCTTCAATTTCCTTAACAGGCAAGTTGATCTTAGCTTTATAGTGACCATATTGTTCAATATCATCACTGGACAAGCCTAACTTTTGGGCAATTTCAGTGATCGGTTGCATTTTGGCTGCATCAGCAATTTCAATGTCAGTTGGCATGATTGTTCCTTTCATATACCGTACAATATTACTTAATACTTATAGTATCGTTCTTATTTATTGTTATATTAATACAATACATCACTATGTAAGGATTTGCAAAGTTATATTTTGCGAACTATATTTTATTTATTCAAAAATAGAAGTCAAATACCCTATGGTACTTGACTTTACTTAGAAAAAAGCTCAATCCTCATTTGAGAATTGAGCTAATTTTTATTTATTCATCTTTCTTATCGTCGCTGGCATCCCACACCTTTTTCAAAGCAGGAACCTTACCCAAGTCGGTCATTTCATCCTTGCCAACCACGATCAAGTTGTTAGGGCCTTGAGCCAATTGGTTAAAGCTGTCCAAACTTTGGTTTCTGAAGTAACCTTCGCCAGCCTTTGACAAGGCTTCTTGCATCTTTTGTACACGGTAAGCGTCGGCATCAGCTTGCGTCTTAACTGCCTCAGCTTTGGCCTTAGCAGTAGCAACCAAAGCATCGTTCTTAGCCTTAGTGGTCATTTCAATGGTACGAGCTTCACCTTCGGCCTTAGCAATTGCGGCAGTCTTTTCACGGTCGGCAGTAAGTTGTTTGTCCATGGCACGTTGAATTTCAGCACTTGGTAAAAGTTCATCAACGTTGACACGAACGACCTTGATACCGTAGATATCAGTCAGGTCACCAGTTGCAGTGAAAAGTTGATCGTTAATTTCCTTAGTTGAGCCAAGGGCTGCGTTCAAATCCATACGACCAATAATGTCACGCAAGTGACCACGGATTAATTGCACCATTGATTCAACTGAGTCGGTGTTGTTGTAAAAGTAACGGTATGAATCAGTGACCAAGTAGTTCAAAGTTAAACTAGTAGAAATTTCAGCGTTATCTTTGGTAATGATTGAGTACTTAGAAATTTCAAGTGGTTGAAGTGCTAATGGAACTTTGCGAATTCTTTGGAAAAGTGGCCAGACAAAGATAAATCCAGCTTTTACTGTCTTAGAATACTTACCCAAGGTTTCAACCAAACCTTCATTATTTTGTGGAACGATTCTAAAACCACAACAAACATACACAATAACTAAAACAACAATAATGCCAATAATAATTCTTGCTATCATAATTTTTACCTCAAAACTTAGTTGTCTTTCTTTTCATTCTTTTCCGCATCAAGCCTCTTGGCGATATCTCCAAGTAAATCTTCCCTTCCGTTCAATGTGTTCAGGCGCTCGTCAAGCAGTTTGGCGTATTCATACTTATTCATTTGATCCAAATTATCCCATGCATTTGGAATCTCTACTCTGAAAGGAATACCATTATGAAGAATAATCTGATCATAGAACATGTTAATTGCCGTAGCTGAATTTAACCCCAGCTTTTTCAGAATAGCTTCTGCCTTTTCCTTCTTTTCTGGATTCATTCTGACATAAAGTCCTGTTGTTTTTTCTGCCATAATTTTTACTCCTTTCTGAATTTAATACTATTATATATCGTTTGCATATAAATTGCATATATTTTTGCAAAATATTTCATTTTGAATTAATCGATCTTAATAGCTAAAAATAGGTTTGGTTTTCAGAGTATACTTATATTTATAGAAAGTGAAAATGAAGGAAACAACAATGAAAACTAACAGAAATTCAAAGATTAAGAAAAACAAGTCTAACTTTTGGGATACTCTTCCTCAAATCAATAACAAAGAAAAAAGACAAGAAATTGAAGAGTTAGATTATAATCCTTCCGAACAACGTGCTGTTGGTAAAGAAAGAATTACTGATTAATATGAAATAAAAAGTCCTGATAGTCTTCATAAGCAAAGACACATCAGCACTTTTTTACTTGGTTAAATTTTTATTATTCTACAAATCAGTAATATGGAAAATTTGGTTTTCCAAAGTTCTTAACTTATATTCTCCACCCTTAATGTACTTTTGGTGGTAAGCCACAGTTAAGTAAATATCATTTGCGGCATTAACATGGATACTTTCCATTTCACTGTAACGATCTGGTAAATCAATACCATCAACCATAGCTACTTGCCAGTTATCACTGTTTGTTTCACCCCATGGGAACTTAACAATCTTACGTGACCAAGTAGTTACTTCACCAGTTTCATGGTTAATCTTTGGTGACAATTGGTTAGAAATATAGATATTCTTGTCATCATCAATAGCATAGCCTTGAACTGAGTCGATCATTTGTGGTGTTTCTTCATCTGGAGCAACGCTTGGATTATCAAAGTTATCAATGTGGAAAGCGCTCAAGCAGTGCAAGTCAGTAATTGGTGTATTCTTAGTACCATTTTCGTCTAACTTTTGGTTTACCTCGTTTAAATCAAATAAACCAAAGTGACCTGAGCCATCATCCCAGATCGAAGCGATCATGAAGTACTTGCCATTTGGTGAAACTGAAGCTTCTACTCTGTGCAAGTGATCATGACCATCATAAGGAACGTCGGTTACGTGATTCAAGTGTGACAAACGTGGAAGTTGTGTATTTGAAGTATATCTTTCTGGTAAAAGTCTTGGGTACTTTACTCGTGCAATTTGAGTAGTCCAGTTGCCTGAATTTGGTTTAGCACCTACGAAATATTCATCCTTGTCATTAGCTGGTACCCAGGTTTGCGTGTGGCCAAAGCCCATCATTACTAAGTGTGGATCAGTATAATCGATGTTCTTGGTTAAACCTTCATGTTTTCTATAAACCAACACATCATGTGCACTGTGAAGAAGTTGCAAGGCAAAAACATGATCACCATTTACCACACCAACTTGTGCTACAACATGGTGCATCCCATTCAAGCGATAAACCAAATGAGGTGTAATACTTTTAACCATTCTTATTTATCTTCTTTCTTTATATCTATTCATTTTCACTTATACATAAATTATATCCTATCATCAAAAAATAGATTGACTTTATGCCAATAATTTCCAATAATTAGAGTAAATTTTTCTTGGAGGGAAAATTATGAAAAGAAGAACAACACTTTTATTGTCGAGTGCATTAACCATTGCGGCATTATTTAGCTTCAACTCAAAAGTTCAAGCTGCGGCTGATCCTACGATCAAGGCAACAAATTACAACATGACCGTGAAGTTGAACACTCGCAAGAATCAATTAACAGAAAAAATTACCATGCACGTTGTTAATAACGGCAATGAACCTGTTAAAAATTTATTGGTTAGAAATATTGCTAGCGGCGTGTTGAAATACGACCACAA
>OODN01000064.1_pt1 | contig 97732 bp, 102 predicted proteins | sample 1671651 | NCBI WGS metagenome assembly OODN01 (sample SAMN06348178, study PRJEB24527) | human gut metagenome | biome: human gut; feature: ankylosing spondylitis patient; material: feces | host: Homo sapiens | place: China | collected 2015-10 | reverse complement strand
AAATCCTATTGATAGAATATCATAGAAATCTATCAACAGGATTTATCATAGAACCTAAAAACGTAGCTCTTTTCTTTATATAAAATTATTGAATTAATATTCAAATGCTAAAGCACCCATTGGGTCCCATGGCAACAATTGAATAGGGTTCTTCTTGCCTTCATCGTAGGCTTTCTTGAGGTCATCTGGCAAGAACTTCTTGTTGATAACGGCTTGGTAAACGAATGAATCGAACCACTTGTCGCTCATGACGAAGTAACCCTTAAAGCCTGGCTTTTCACCCCATGAGTTTTCGATCTTCCACTTAGTTGGCTTGCCATCAACAATGTCAACACCAGTAATAACCATGGCGTGATCCATCATGCTTTCACCAGAATCAAGCTTTTCAGCCTTAGACATTGAGAAGTCAGTGTCGAATAATTCGTCACGACGGTAAAGATCAGTGTCAAGAAGACCTGCTCTTCTTTCTGAATCCTTAACAACGTTTGAACCGAACCAAACAACTTCACCGCTCTTTAATTGCTCGATGATTAAGTCCTTCATTTCATCAACTTTAAGGTTCAAGTGACGAACTTGACGGCCGCCTTCAACGTTACCTAAGTATTCAACTGAGAATACCTTGTGGAAAGGCTTATCGCTAGTTGGAGCGTTAATAGTTGAAATGTGGTTTTCAAGGTCCATGCCAACGTATTTGTCGAAGAATTCCTTTGGAGTAATATCCTTGTCAATGTGGTAATTCTTGTCGTCATCTCTGTATTCAAAGTTGAACTTTGTAGGTGGAACACCAAGTGAGATTGAAAGTACGCGGAAGACATCGTTTAACATTTCTTCCTTGCGAGCTTGAACTTCATCTTCTGACTTGCCATCGTTAACTAACTTGCGCAATTCAAGACCATCTTTACGAAGCAAGGTGTTCAAAGTATCGTTTAATGCGCTAGAGTTGTTTGAGTTAGCAGTTTCTGGGTAAACGCTCTTTGGTACGATACCGTATTTTTCGATGATGCCGCAAAGCATGTCCCATTGACCACCATCTTGTTGTGGAGTAGCAAACAAGAATGAAACTTTACGATCGCCAAGTGGCTTGTCTGCAGTTGCAATTACATTTTCAAAGAACCAGTTTGACTTTTCAAATTTGTCCCAGAAGTTAGTGTAGTTTTGAGATAATTCGAAGTCCTTTAACTTAAACTTCTTTTGAAGTGGGTGACGCATGGTGTTCAAAGCTGAGAACATCCAGCAACGACCTGATTGCTTTTGGTCAGCTGGCTTACCAGTGTCGATTTCAATTGAGAAGGTTGGGTCAAGGTCGATTTTAGTTTGTAAGTCCTGACTTGCCTTAAAAATGCCGTTTTCTTGAGCTGCACGGCTAGCTACTTTGTATGCAGGATGATTGGTTAAATCGTTCTTAAATTTTTCGATTGTATCATTAGAAATTTCTTTTGCCATTAATTTTTCCTCCCTTTTTATGGAAATCTAATTATATTTTATCCTATAAAAAGAAAGGCGTCTATTTTGTAAATGGACGGTGATACCAAATATCATTTAATTCGGGATGCTTTTCAAAGTATTTAATGGCAATTGGATCGAGTGGCCAAACTTTTTTGCCTGATGCTTGCACATATGCAAGCACTTGCTTCATCAACAAACTTATTTCGTGTGGATCATGTTCATCAGGATTAAGAAAAATGTGATTCATCACCCAAACAGTAGCATCCTTACGCTTAATTAAATCTAAGTCAGTTCTTGATGTTATTTGCCCATCATTACTGTTAGAGAGCGTAAAATATTTTTTAGTTTCAGTATTTTCAGACATTTTTTACCTTTTCTAAGAAAAAATCGTTCTTTTTTGCGTAATAAATAATAGAGATTTAATTATTTTTTGTTTACTCAAAACATTGTAAAATAGATAACTGTCAAAATAAAAGTAGTAAATGGAGTTAACAATGAAGACACGTGGATTTGAAGTAGTAAAAAAGTATCAAGATAAAGGAATCAATTTGCCTAGAAGACAAACCTTGGCTAGTGCCGGCTACGATCTTGAAGCGGCTGAAGACATCACTATTCCTAGCATCTGGCGTCTTAACTTTGTCAGAATTTTTAGATTGATTAGAAATGGTCACCAACTTTATGAACGTGACTATGAGATGGCAGAACAATTATTAAAGCCAATTTTGGTCCCTACAGGCCTTAAAGCTTATATGCCTGAAGATGAAGTACTGATTTTGGCCAACCGCTCATCCAATACTTTTAAGCGTAATCTTTCATTGCCTAATGGCGTAGGCGTAATCGACGCGGATTATTACAATAATCCTAATAATGAAGGCGAGATTTTTGTGCAAATGCTTAATTATGGCGTGCGTCCTTTACATATTCACAAGGGTGACCGCATTGCACAAGGAATTTTTATCAAATATCTTAAAACTGACGACGATGATCCAATCAGTAGACAAAGAATTAGTGGTTTTGGTTCTACTAATGAAAAGAAGGATGATTAATGGCAAGAGTAAAAACACAATATAAATGTCGCTCCTGTGGCTATATTTCTGCGAGTTACTTGGGTAGATGTCCTAACTGTGGTGCTTGGAACCAATTTGAAAAAGAGACTGAAGAAGTACAAAAGCGTTCTACTAAGGCTACAGCTAGTCGTTTAATTCAAAAGACCGGCGTCAATGAACCGGTTAAGTTAGACAAAATTAAGGCAGAAAAAGAAGAAAGAATTCCTACCAAATCTGAAGAATTAAATCGTGTTTTAGGTGGCGGTATCGTGCCAGGATCGCTTGTCTTAATTGGCGGGGATCCCGGAATTGGTAAATCTACATTGATGCTACAGATCATGAGCGATTTATCTGAAAAATATAAAGTATTATATGTTTCAGGGGAAGAATCAGCTAATCAGATCAAGTTAAGAGCCGATCGACTTGGCGTAGGGCAAAGCAACATGCTGTTATATCCCGAAACTGACATGCATGATATTCGTGAACAGATTAATGATGTTAAACCTGACTTTGTGGTGATCGATTCCATTCAAACGATGAATGAACCTAGTTTGGACTCGATGACCGGTTCAGCTTCACAGGTTAGGGAAGTAACCAGTGAGCTCATGAAGATCGCTAAAATGGATGCGATCACGATTTTTGTTATCGGTCACGTGACTAAAGAAGGGGCCATTGCTGGTCCTAAGATTATGGAACACATGGTGGATACGGTACTTTATTTTGAGGGGGATGAACACCACTCTTACCGTATCCTGCACTCTGTTAAAAACCGTTTTGGTGCTGCTAACGAAATTGGCATGTTTGAGATGGTCAATGAAGGGCTAAAAGAAGTTACTAATCCATCATCTATTTTTCTTGATCAAAGATTGCCTAACTCGACTGGTTCAGCTGTCGTTGTTTCGCTTGAAGGAACCCGTCCACTTTTAGCTGAAATCCAAGCTTTGGTAACCCCAACGGCATTTGGCTATGCGAAGCGAACAACTTCAGGCCTTGACTACAATCGAGCAGCTCTTTTACTTGCCGTTCTTGAAAAGCGTGGCAATTTAATGCTGCAAAATCAAGATGTTTATTTAACTGCAACTGGCGGGATTAAACTGAATGAACCGGCAATTGATTTAGCTATTGTTATGGCTGTGGCATCTAGTTACACAGATAAAGAAATTTCACCAACGGACTGCTTTGTAGGTGAAGTTGGTTTAACCGGTGAAGTTCGCCGCGTAGACAAGATCGATGCTAGGGTAAAAGAAGCCGCTAAAGTTGGCTTTAAACGAATCTTTGTACCGCGGCACAACATGTATGCTGGTCTTAAGGATTATGGCATCGAAGTAATTCCAGTTTCCAGTATTCCACAAGCATTAAAATTAGTTTTTGATTAGCACTAATTGAATTCTTCCTATATAACGAGTAAACTAAGATTGTTTGAATCTACTATTTTTGAAAGAGGCATGAATTTTGGCTAAAGAAAAAATCCGTGTAAGATATGCACCAAGTCCAACTGGTCACTTGCACATTGGTAACGCACGTACTGCACTTTTTAACTATTTATTCGCCCGTCACAACAAGGGTACTATGGTATTGAGAATTGAAGATACCGACCAAAAACGTAACGTTAAGGGCGGTTCTAAGTCTCAAATGGAAAACCTTCACTGGTTAGGCATTGACTGGGATGAAGGTCCTGACAAGGGTGGAGACTACGGTCCATACCGTCAATCAGAAAGAAAAGAAATTTACCAAAAGTACATTGATCAATTGATCGACGAAGGCAAGGCATACTACTCATACAAGACTGAGGAAGAACTTGAAGCTCAACGTGAAGAACAACGTGCTATGGGTGTTGCTCCTCACTACACTTACGAATACGAAGGTATGACTGCTGACGAAATTAAGCAAGCTCAAGACGAAGCTAAGGCAAAGGGGCTTAAGCCAGTTGTACGTATTCACATTCCAGAAATGGAAACCTACTCATGGGATGATATCGTTAAGGGTCACCTTGAATTCGAATCAGACACTATCGGTGGCGACTTCGTTATTCAAAAGCGTGACGGTATGCCAACTTACAACTTTGCCGTTGTAATTGACGACCACTTGATGAAGATTACCCACGTACTTCGTGGTGATGACCACGTTTCAAACACTCCTAAGCAATTAGTAGTTTATGAAGCACTTGGCTGGAAGCCACCTAAGTTTGGTCACATGACTTTGATCATTAACTCAGAAACTGGTAAGAAGCTTTCTAAACGTGACGAATCAGTTCTTCAATTTATTGAACAATATCGTGACCTTGGTTATTTACCAGAAGCTATGTTCAACTTCATTACACTTCTTGGTTGGTCACCAAAGGGTGAAAACGAAATTTTCACTAAGCGTGAATTCATCAAGCAATTTGATCCAGCTCGTTTGTCTAAATCACCTGCTGCCTTTGACCAAAAGAAGCTTGAATGGATTAACAACCAATACATCAAGAAGGCTGACCGTGATACCTTGCTTGACCTTGCTTTGAACAACTTGCAAGAAGCAGGCTTAATTGATGAACACCCAACCCCAGAAAAGATGGAATGGGTACGTCAATTGGTTAACATTTACTCAGTACAAATGTCATACACTAAGCAAATCGTTGACATGGCTAAGATCTTCTTTGAAGATGCTAAGAATCTTTCAGACGAAGAAATTGAAGAAATTAAGAACGATGATGGTCGCGGCGTAATTGAAGAATTCAAGAAGCAATTAGACCTCATTCCAAGATTTACTTCAGTTCAAATCATGAATGCTATCCAAGCTACTCGTAAGGCAACTGGCGTTAAGGGTAGAAAGCTCTTTATGCCAATCAGAATTGCTACTACTCGTTCAATGGTTGGCCCTGGTATCGGTGAAGCCATGGAACTTTTGGGTAAGGAACGTGTTGTAGAACACATTGACTTAACCTTGAAGCAAATGAGTGCTAACAATCTTTAATTAAAAGAGAATAAAGCAAAGAAGAAGCTGCAGAAGACTACAACTTCTTTTTGTTTCTGCTAAAATAAAAATTAGCTATTTTCACAGAAGGGATGAGTGTTAGCTTTGAAAGTCTACAATACACTGACGCGCAAAAAAGAAGAATTTAAACCACTGGTTTCAGGACAAATTAGCATGTATGTCTGTGGACCAACCGTGTATAACTATATTCATATCGGCAATGCTCGTAGTTCAATCGCTTTTGATACGATCAGACGATATTTTGAATATAAAGGCTATAAGGTAAAATACGTTTCTAATTTTACTGATGTTGATGACAAGATGATCAATGAAGCTCGCGCTGAAGGGACGACTGTGCCTAAACTTGCAGAAAAGTTTATCAATGCTTTTTTGGAAGACACAACTGCCTTAAATATTGAACCTGCTACACTGCATCCTCGTGCAACTCATGAAATTAAAGATATTATCAATTTCGTTAAAACGTTAATTGATAAAGGCTATGCTTATGAAGTAGATGGCGATGTTTACTACCGTGCACGCAAGTTTAAGCACTACGGCGAACTTAGTGATCAAAATATCGAACAACTTGAAGAAGGTGCTTCAGAGCATATCAACGATGAAGAACAAAATCGTAAGGAAGATCCAATTGATTTTGCTCTTTGGAAAGCTCAAAAAGAGCCTGATGAAATTGCTTGGGATTCACCTTGGGGCAAGGGCCGTCCAGGTTGGCACATTGAATGTTCAGTGATGAGTACCAAATATTTGGGCGACACAATTGATATTCACGGAGGTGGTCAAGACCTTGAATTCCCACACCATGAAAATGAAATTGCTCAAAGTGAAGCAAAGACTGGCAAGAAGTTTGTTAATTACTGGCTTCACAACGGTTTTGTTACCGTGGGCAAGGATCAAGAAAAGATGTCTAAGTCACTACATAACTTTGTCACTGTGCATGACATTTTAAAGGAAGTTGATCCACAAGTATTGCGTTTCTTCATGGCTAGCGTGCAATACCGTCGTCAAATTAACTACTCCGAAGAAAACTTAAAGCAAGCTGCTACTATTTTAGATAGATTCAAGAATACTTTAACCAATATCAATTACCGTCTTGAAGATGATACTGCTAGTGAAGCAGCACCAGATTTGGCTAAGGCAATTGAAGAAACTGAGCAAAAGTTCGTTACTGCAATGGACGATGACTTTAATGTGCAAAATGCCTTAACTGCTATTTATGATTTGCTTCCAGCAGTAAATGCCAATGCCAACAGTGAAAAGGCTGATAAAGAGACGTTGACACTTTTTGAAAAGAAATTAGCAGCTTGGTTGTTAGTCTTCGGCGTTGATACAGAAAAGTTGTGTGCTCAAAATGCCGGTTCAAATGATGATGAGATTGAAGAATTGGTAAAAAAGCGTGATGAAGCTCGTGCTAACAAGGATTGGGCAACTAGTGATAAATTGCGCGATCAATTAAAGGAAATGGGCATTACGATTCAAGATACCCCACAAGGGACAAGGTGGACTCGTGACTAAAATAAAAAAATTAACTGAAGAAGATGTAAATCCGGATACTTTGAATGGTCAAACTTTGGCTTATTTGGGGGATGCGGTCTACGAAGTGATCATTCGTCGCCACTTAGTTTGTGGCGGAATAGTAAAACCACAAGTTTTGCAACGTGAAGCAACGCATTATGTTTCTGCTAAAGCACAAGCTGCACTAGTAACTAAAATGCAGGATGAAGAAATGCTCACAGACGATGAGTTAACTGCATTTCGCCGCGGTCGCAATGCCAAGAGTCATACTAAAGCTAAGCATACTAGCCTTAAGACTTATCAATTGTCAACTGGTTTTGAGGCGATGATCGGTTACTTGAATTTGTTAAATCAAGATGATCGTGTGCAAGAATTAAGTAAATGGTGCATTGATACAGTAGAAAAGGACGGACTAAAAGATTATGACTTCGAATAAAGATTTTGTTTTTGGTCGCCATGCCGGACTGGATTATTTGAAGACGCATAACTCTGATCAAATCAATAAGGTGTTTTTGCAACATGGCGTGCAAGAAGACTTTGCTAATCAAGTATATGCGATTACTAAGAAAAAGAGATTGGTGGTTCAGACCGTTCCTAAGAATAAGTTGGATCGTTTAGTTGAAGGCGGCAACCACCAAGGGCTTGTTTTGGCAATCTCTAGTTTTGAATATGCCGACTTGGATCAACTTCTTGATCAATTTGACCAAGAAGGAAAAGAACCATTTTTATTGATGCTTGATTCAATTGAAGATCCGCATAATCTAGGTTCCATTTTACGTTCTGCAGATGCGACAGGCGTAGACGGAATTATTATTCCTAAGCGTCATGCCACTGGTTTGACCTCGGTTGTAGCTAAGACTTCAACCGGTGCGATCGATTATGTTCCTGTTGCTCGTGTAAACAATTTGGTCCAAACAACTAAGGAATTGAAGAAGCGCGGCTACTGGATCTTTGGTACAGACATGGCTGGTGTTGATTACCGTGAATGGAATGCCAATGGTAAAACAGTTTTGGTTATTGGTAACGAAGGTAAAGGAATCGCTCCATTACTTAAGAAACAAATGGATCAAACCATTACTTTGCCAATGATTGGTCACGTTCAATCATTGAATGCGAGTGTGGCAACAGGTGTTTTGCTCTATCAAGAATTTAACAGTAGACATCCATTAAAATAAGAAAAAACCGACAAAAGTTAAATTTTGTCGGCTTTTTTTGTACAAAATGACCAATCTGTCGGTATAAACTTTTGTTCTCTTATCATGCTCAGAGCTCAACCTGTATCCTCAAAATGAACTTTGAAAGAGGATACAGAGATGAGAGTAAAAGAGAGAAAGTTAATTAAAAAAGTTAAAGCCGGGGATGATGAGGCTTTAGAAAAATTATTTGTATTATATAAACCGTTAGTGAATTCAGTTGTAAAAAAGTATTACCTGGGTCATTATGATCGCAATGATTGGGAACAGGAGGCCATGATTATTTGTTATGAAGCTGCCTTAGTTTATTCCAGTGAAAAAGGTAATTTTGGTAGTTTGTATAAAACAAAATTGTCGAATCATGCGCGAACTTTGATTAGGTACAATAATGCTTTTAAAAGACAGGCTTATGATCAATCTATTTCCTGGGAAAGTGTCAAAATTCAGGGAATTCAGGAGCCGAGGCGGAGCGAATTAGCGATTCCAATCAACGATACCTACAATGAATTCGTCAAAAGTTTATCACGTTTGGAATTAATCGCATTAATGACGATTATTGGTGAAATGAGTGCGGAATACGTGATTGATCATTTAAAAATTGAGGCAATTCAACTGATTAGAGCAAGATCAAGGGCCCTACAAAAAATGCGCAAAGTGCTTTTTTAGTATGCTATAAAAAGAAAGTGCGGTATAATAATAAACGTAGAATATTTTAGGAGGTAATTTAAGATGGCAGACGAAATTATTAAGACTGCATTGTTAGACCGTCACATGAAAGAAGTATTTGACTGGAGTGATTCAAACATGCCAGTTAGAGATGCCCTTTGGGACTACTTTATGGAAAAGAATGGTAGAGATACCATGAAGACGGAAGAAGATATGCTTCCATTTTTGAAAGACTCAGACGATAAGATCGAAGCCTTCGTTAACGAAAATCTTAAGAAGTAAATCCGACTAAAAACAATGTTCTACGCACCGTGGTCACGCATGTTTGACCACCAAAGACAGCTACTCTCCGGTAGTTGTCTTTTTTGTGCTTCAAATAATCTTTTGCTATAATTTTCGAAAATTATTGAAAAGGGAAAGTTATGAGCAAAAGCAAGAAAAAGAAACGCAAACAAGTAATAAAAGAAATTGAAGAAATGAACCGCATTATTGAATTTCTGACTGATAATACGGTTTATTATTATTTAGATACTGTACCGAAAACTATTGGTCGTGAGGATTCTTACTATGATGGCTATCAAGATTGGTGTGACAAGTCTTATTTACCTGCTTTTGCCGAGAGTGTTACTAGGATAACTTTTGCAATGATGGAATATAATTATGCAGAAGTATATTTAGAACCAGAATTTTATCCGAAAAAGTATAGTAAGTATGTAGGTAAGAATATTCGTAATATTGGTTTTGATAAATTAGAAGAAATTATTAAGCATATCGTTTTAAAAGGGCAGGGTAGTTTAATTATTAAGTTAGTTGATAAAAAGCATCGAGAATTCTTTATTCAAATTAAGGATGAATGGGAAACTATTTTCTTAAATTTAAGAGGTAAGAATCTTAAATTAGTTAAAGAACTAGCTCGAAGTGAAGGTTTATTTCTACAAAAGATAAAAGACCGCCACTGGGATTGGGAAGATTTGCCAAAATCTTGGCAAGATAAGTCTTATAAGAAATGGAAGAAGTTTTATCAGAAATAAAATGAAATATATTATTGGCATGGATATCGGTACAACGGCAACTAAAGGCGTACTTTATGATGAAAAGGGTAAGGCTGTTTTTTCGGCTAGTAAGGGTTACCCATTAATTCAAACTAAAATAGGACAAGCTGAAGAAGATCCTAAGATGATTTTTGATGCAGTTCAAGAAATTATTTTTGCTTTAGCGCAGAAGGTAGACGGTGAAATTGCGGCTATCTCTTGGTCTAGCCAGATGCATAGCTTGATTGGCTTAGGCAAAGACAATGACCTATTAACTAATAGCATTACGTGGGCAGATAATTGTGCGAAGAATATTGTCCAGGATGCGAAGAGAAGTGGTTTGGCGCAAAAGATATATCGAAAAACAGGGATGCCAATGCACCCGATGGCACCAATTTATAAACTTTTGTGGTTAAAAGATAAAAAGCAGGAGCTGTTTAACCAAGCTGAAAAATGGATTGGGATCAAGGAATATTTGATCTTTCGTTTAACAGGTAAGCTAGTCGTCGATACTACGATGGCGGCTGGGACAGGGATGCTCAATCTTGAAACACTAACTTGGGATCAAGAATTGTTGGATCTGTTAAATGTAAAGCGAGATCAGCTACCTGAAATAGCACAGCCGACGGAAATTATCGCTCCTATTAAAGAGGATTATGTGCAAAAACTAGGGATAAATCCTGATACTAAAATTGTTTTAGGAGCCAGTGATGGCTATTTATCTACAATTGGGGTTAACGCAATTGATAGTGATCATTTTGCTTTAAACGTAGGTACGTCAGGCGCAGTTAGAACAATCGTTGATCAGCCTAAGATCGATCAAAAGGCTAGTTATTTCTGTTATCCAGTTGATAAAAAACATTATCTATTGGGCGGTCCAGTAAATAACGGCGGGATCGTATTTAATTGGGCACGTCAGACCTTGTTTGATGCCGATGAGACACCGCAAGATTATTTGGATGTTGCGCAAACTGCTTCAGCAGGAAGCCGAGGCTTAATCTTTTTGCCTTACTTAGGCGGAGAACGTGCTCCAATTTGGGATGCCAATGCGCGTGGTTCATTTGTTGGCTTAACGCGCATGCATCAAAAGCCTGAAATGGCGCGAGCAGTAATTGAAGGTATTATTTTTAATCTGTATGATGCGGCCTTTAGTTTGATTAAAAATACGAAAAAGCCAGTCGCAATTAATGCAACTGGTGGCTTCTTAAAGAATGATTTTGTAAGACAGCTTTGTGCTGATATTTTTAACGTGCCGATTGTGACCATGAAAGAGCAACAGAGTGGGACGCTGGCTGCTATGTTTTTGACAAGACAGGCGTTAGGTCTTAATGAAAAACTAAGTGAGATTAAACAATTTGCTCAAATAGACAAAGTGTATTTCCCTAATCAAAAAGAAGCAGCTGTTTATCAAAATTTGTTCCCACTTTATTGTGAAGTCAAAAATGCTTTGGCTGCTTCTTATAGAAAATTTGTGAATAAAGATTAATCATTAATTGGCATCATTTCGATGTAGCCTCTTGTTCCAATTTTATTCCTCCTTACATGTTGTATTATGCCGAATTATCTAGAAAAGTACTCGACTTATTTTGCCATAAAAAATCTCTTCAGGATTACCCGAAGAGATTTTTAGTTTGTTTTTAAATATTTATTTTTAGGCGTTCTTAACGTCTTCAACGATTTGATCAACAGTCATACGGTTATCTTTCAAAATGTCTTTTAATGGAACTTGATCAGTGTAAACACGTTTTTGACCGTAATTCAAAACTTTGACGTCTTTGTCACCGAGGTATGAAGCAACCTTTTCACCAAAGCCACCGTCTAAAATGTTGTCTTCAAGAGTTACGATAACTTTGTTTTCATCAGCTAATTTATCTAATGAAGCGGTGTCTAAGATATTAGCTGAAATTGGGTTAACCAAACTTGCACCGAGTTTTTCAGCAACTTCTTTACCAAGCATTTCGTACATGTCACCTAAAGCCAAAACTGCGACGTCGTTACCAGGCTTGATATCATATTTGATTTCTGAGTAATCACGACTAACATCTTTGCCTGCAGGAACACGCTTAGTTGGCATCTTGATTGCAACTGGGTGCTTTCTTTGCTTAATAGCCCATTCCATCATGTCTTTTTCTTCAGCCAAGGTGGTAGGGGCAAGGTAGATCCAGTTAGGTAAATTAGAAATCATTACTTGATCAAAAATACCAAGGTGGGTCTTACTTGTACCAGACATTCCGCCACCGGCAACCATCATGACAACAGGCAAGTCGTTTGCGGCAACGTCGTGTGATAATTGGTCAAAGGCACGTTGTAAGAAGGTTGAATTTTCAAACAATACTGGAACTGCACCTTCCTTAGCCATACCTGCAGCAAAGGCAACAGACTCTTGCTCGGCAATACCTACATCGTGGTAGTTTTCAGGATATTTATTCTTAATTTCATCAAGACCAAAGACACCAGGAATTGCAGCATCGATAGCCATGATCTTTTCACCATTTTCAATGTGCTTCTTCATTACATCCATTGCAACAGAATTTGCAGTTGGACCTTCTGGGGCTGGAACAGTTGTCTTGTCGGTCTTTAAATCAAATGGCATTACCCAGTGGTGAGCTTCTTCATTGTCGATAGCTGGTTCATAGCCCTTACCTTTCAAGGTGTTGATATGAAGCAAAATTGGGTGATCTACATCTTTAACTGCCTTGAAGGCATCAATCATTGATTTAACATCGTTACCATCAGCAACGTAGCGGTAGTCAAAGCCCATTGCAGTAAATGGGTTTTCTTTAGTTTCACCATTTGAATCACGCAATTTCTTTAAAGCGGTGACTAAACCACCCACGTTTTCGTCGATGGACATTTGGTTGTCGTTAACTACGACAACAATGTTGTGCTTTTCAATAACTGCGTTGTTTAAACCTTCATAAGCTAAGCCGCCAGTCATTGAACCATCACCGATTAAAGCCATGATGTTTTCGTGTCTACCCATTAAATCTCTAGCTTTAGCCATACCTGTTGCTAAAGCAATTGAAGTAGAGGTGTGACCTACAGCGTAGTAGTCATATGGACTTTCATCTGGGTTAGTATATGGAGTTACGTCTTCGTAATGATCTGGATCAATCCAGGCAAGAGCACGACCAGTCAACATCTTGTGTGGGTAAGTTTGGTGAGAAACATCCCAAACGATCTTGTCTTTAGGTGCATCAAAAACGTAGTAGTAAGCAATAGTTGCTTCTACGATACCCAAGTCTGGACCAAGGTGGCCACCTTTAGCTGCGTCTTTTTCGAGAATTAAGGTTCTAATTTCTTTAGCTAATTCTTCCATTTCAGGAATGGAGAGCTTCTTTAAGTCTTTAGGACCAGAAATTTTATTTAATAAATATTCTGGGTGTTTATTCATAATAAGTTTCCTTTCTGCAAAATATTCATACTTATTACTCACACTTATTATAGATAAGTAGGACGCATAATTAAAATATAAAAATCGAATAGGTTATCATTAGTTTTGTTTATTGACGCAATAGGGCAGATCAGTATAAAATACTCCTTAAGTATGTGTTTTAATAAAAGTTTGGAAGTGAGATTATGGCAGTGAAAAAAGCAGCCTTAGCCTGCAGCGTATGTGGGTCACGCAACTACTCAATCACCGCAAGTAAGAATCGCACTCAGCGACTTGAACTGAAGAAGTTCTGCAAGCATTGCGGTAAGATGACTTTGCATAAAGAAACGAGGTAAAGAAGTTAATGATTAAGTTTTTTAAGAGTGTAGCTCAAGAAATGAAGATGGTTACTTGGCCATCAGCTAAGCAAAACAGACACGATACTGCAATTGTTATTACTAGTTCAATTTTATTTGCAGCATATTTAGGCGCTCTTGACTGGCTCTTCAGTTGGTTAACTCAAAGAATTATGTAATCGTAGGTAATAGAATTTACCTTTGATTCATGCTATAATAATAAAAGCGAAGAAGAGAAACCTCTGAGTAGAGGTTTTTTTGTTTACCTAAATTAAGGAGAAGTCAAAATGGTCGAAACAGCTCAAAAGAAATGGTATGTATTGCATACTTATTCTGGTTATGAAGACAAAGTTAAGTCAGACTTGCTTTCACGTGCACAAAGCATGGGGATGCAAGACTACATCTTCCGTGTAATGGTTCCAGAAGAAGAAAAAGTGGAAACTGTTCGCGGCAAGAAGCAAGAAGTTGAAGAAAAGATTTTCCCAGGTTACGTTTTAGTAGAAATGGTAATGACTGACGAAAGTTGGTTTATCGTAAGAAACACACCAAACGTAACTGGATTTGTCGGTTCACACGGTGGTGGTTCAAAGCCTTCACCACTTCTTCCAGAAGAAGTTGAACGTTTGCTTAAGAACCAAGGCCAACCTGCTAAGGAACCAACTACTAACTTCGATGTTGGCGAATCAGTAACTATTACTGAAGGTGCCTTCAATGGTATGGTTGGTAAGATCACTGACATTCAACCTGATAAGTACAAATTATATGTTTCAGTTGATATGTTTGGTCGTGCAACTACTGCTGAACTTGACTACGATCAAGTTAAGAAGTTGGACGAAAACGAATAATTGTAAATTATTGTTGTAATTGTACTGAAACGATGTTATTCTAATACGGTACGTTTATTATTGTGGGAGGAGAAAAAGGAAAATTCTCCATTTTAACCGCATCACGGAATCAAGGAGGTTTTGACCGTGGCAAAGAAAGTTATTAACGTAGTTAAGTTACAAATTCCAGCTGGCGCTGCAACCCCTGCACCTCCAGTTGGTCCTGCTTTGGGTCAAGCTGGTATTAACATTGTTGGTTTTACTAAGGACTTCAATGCTAGAACTGCTGACCAAAAGGGCATGATTATCCCTGTAGTTATTACTGTTTACGAAGACCGTTCATTCGAATTCGTAACTAAGACTCCACCAGCACCAGTACTTTTGAAGCAAGCTGCTAAGATCAAGAAGGCTTCTGGCGAACCTAACACCAAGAAAGTTGGTAAGGTAACCAAGGACCAAGTCAAGGAAATTGCCGAGACTAAGATGAAAGACCTTAACGCTGCTGACATCGAAGCTGCTATGCGCATGGTTGAAGGTACCGCTAGAAGTATGGGTATCGAAGTCGAAGACTAATCCTGTTATTTAGGTAACACATTAGGTGGGAGAGTTAGAGAAGCTCGTTTGACCACATATACAAGGAGGAAATCACATGCCAAAGCATGGTAAGAAATATTTAGATGCTGCCAAGAAGGTAGACTCAAATAAATTATACTCAGTAGCAGAAGCTATGAAACTTGTTAAGGAAACTTCATACGCTAACTTTGACGCTACAGTTGATGTAGCTTACAACTTGAGCGTAGATCCTAAGCAAGCAGACCAACAAATTCGTGGTTCACTTGTTTTACCAAATGGTACTGGTAAGACTCAAACCGTTGTAGTATTTGCTGAAGGCCCACAAGCTGATCAAGCTAAGGCTGCAGGTGCTGACTTTGTTGGTTCAGACGACTTAGTACAAAAGATTCAAGACGGTTGGTTAGACTTCGACGTTGTAGTTGCCACTCCAATGATGATGGCTAAGGTAGGTCGTTTAGGTCGTATTCTTGGACCTAAGGGCTTAATGCCAAACCCTAAGACTGGTACTGTAACTATGGACATCGAAAAGGCCGTTAAGAATGTTAAGGCTGGTCAAGTAGAATACCGTGTTGACCGTCAAGCTGCTATTCACACTCCTATTGGTAAGGTATCATTTACTGAAGACCAATTAGTTGAAAACTTTGATGCTTTACGTGATGTAATTTTACGTGCACGTCCTGCTTCAGCTAAGGGTCAATACATTAAGAGTGTTGCAATTTCAGCAACCTTTGGTCCTGGTATCAAGCTTGATCCATTAAACTTGGACTAATTTAAATATATTTTAATAAGCGCTCCGTGTTATAGCGGGGCGCTTTTTTGTATGGTATTATTAATTTATCTTTGCGATCAAATCTTAAATATAAGGGGAAGATTAGCAGCTAATAAAAATATAGATAAACATAGAAAAAATAGTAAAAATCAGTTTCACTTAGAAAGTTAAACATGGAAAATGAAGCTGAGTAAAATTTAATATTTTGTTCGCTTGTATTAAATTGCCTGTCTGCTAAACTGATGTTCGATTGAGGAGAAAGGCAATGATTAAAACACAAGTAGTTAAGCTAAAAGTAAATAAAACAATGCAGAGACATCTTGATGCTTTATGTGACTATCGCAGATATTGTTGGAATAAAGGGTTGGAAATCTGGCAGTTGAAGTATGAGGCTCATACCTTAAGTGCTAAAGATAACCCTAGTCCTAATGAACGCAGAGTTCGTGATGAATTGGTAACTAATAAATCAGATTGGCATATGATCTATCCGCTAGGTACCTCCAATTAGCTATCAAGGATTTAGCTAATGCCTGGAAGAACTTCTTTGACAAGTCACAGCCTGATTGGGGTAAACCTAAATTTAAATCCAAGAAAGCTCCTAGACAAGGCTTTAAAACAGATCGAGCTAAAATTATTAATGGCAAGCTTCGGCTTGATAAGCCAATAAATATTTCCAAAGATAATTGGTTCGATCTAGCAAGCTATGCAGCTTTAAAGATAAACCAAGTTAAAGTGATAAGCATCTTTAAAGAAAATGAGACTTATTATGCAGCCTTGTCTTATGAAGAGGAAGTTACTGCTAAGACTAAAACTCATCAAAAAACTGCAGTTGATGTTAATGTCGGTCATTTCAACTATACAGAGGGTCAAATCAATGTCTTGCCAGCCAAATTGCAAAAGCTCTATAAGCGAATTAAGCATTATCAAAGAATGTTAGCCCGTAAAAGAGAAATTAATGGTAAGCTAGCTATTAAATCAAATAATTACTTAGCAGTGAGAATCAAACTGCAAAGAGATTATCGTAAAATAGCTAATATCCAAAAGGATCTTTTACAAAAATTCACTACCAAGTTAGTGAATAATTACGATCAAATCGTGATTGAAGATTTAGCAGTCAAAGAAATGATGATGAGGTATGTGGCTTCAAAAGGCATGCAGAGATCGCTTTTTAGCAGATTCAGACAGATCTTAACTTACAAGTGCGATTGGTACAATAAAAAATTAATTCTTACCTCTAAAACGTATCCATCAACACAAAGATGTGCAAAGTGTGGTTATGTCAAAAAAGGTGATGAAAAGATCACTCTGCAAGGCAATCAAAAGCATGGTACAAAGCATAATGAGTATATCTGTTATCAGTGTGGCTATAATAATGATAGAGATGAAAATGCAGTATTAAATCTTTTAGCTTTAGCAAAATAAAGAAAACAATCGGGGCTGGCTAGGTCCTTAAGCTGTAAGAGTTAGTCAATGCGATTACTCCTAAATTGGAATATCGGAATACTGGTGTTGACGACAGTAAATAAAATAAAGAAAGGAAAATATACATCTTTCTAATATGTAGAAAAACTAATTATTTTACATATTTCCATGTTTTATATAGCAAAGGCAATGAGAAAGCATTCGATAGGAAAATTAATCATACTTTTGTTGTTGACATTGGTTGCTACAACCGCTTGTGCCAATAATGGTTCAAAAATTACGATTGTTGGTTCAAGTGCCATGCAACTTTTAGCCGAACAAGCAGGCAATGATTATCGCTTAAGCCATTCTAATAGCAACATTGTTGTTCAAGGTGGTGGTTCCGGTACTGGACTTAGCCAAGTTCAAGCTGGCGCAGTGCAAATTGGGACTTCTGATGTGTTTGCGGAAACTCAAAAAGGAATTCAAGCAAATAAGCTAAAAGACTATAGAGTAGCCGTAGTTGGAATTGTACCTATTGTTAATAAAGATGTTGGTATAAAAAATATTACTACCAATGAGCTAACCAAGATCTTTACAGGAAAAGTTACCAATTGGAAACAACTTGGTGGCAAAAATGAAGCAATTACTGTAATCAACCGTTCAAAGGGTAGTGGTACTAGAGGTACTTTTGAAGATATAATTTTGCGAGGTCAAAAACCAATTAAGTCTCAAGAACAAGACTCAAACGGGACAGTAAAGAAAATTGTCAATAGTACTCCGGGAGCCATCAGTTACTTGTCATTCCCATATGCTCACGACACTCATATTCAAAAATTGAGTATTGATAATGTTAAACCAACAAACAAAAACATTACTACTAATAAATGGAAACTTTGGTCATATGAGCATATGTATACTAAAGGCGAACCTAATAAGCAAACTAAAGCCTTTATTAAGTATATGCTCGGCAAAAAGGTACAAAAAGATCTTGTGCCTAAGATCGGTTATTTGAGTATTAATGATATGAAAGTTACTCGTAATAGTAAAAATCAAGTTACGCAAATAGGAAAATAGTTTATGGAGAACAAAGAAGATTTAAAAAAGGTTGTTGATCAGGCGATTGCTGAACAACAGGTCCCTCACGTTAAATTAAATAAGATGGGACCGAGTAGTGTTGACATTGATAAGTTAACTAAACCTTCTAAAGAAACTCATCAAGAGTACTGGGGTAAAGGCTTAACTTACTTCGCAATCGGTTTGATCATTGTTTTGGTGGTTTCCATTATCGGCTTTGTAGGTTACCACGGTTTAGCTACTTTTGTGAGCGATCATGTTAATGTGTTCCATTTCTTAACTTCTACAGATTGGGATCCAGGTGAAGGCAAGAACCATGTCGGTGCTGCAGTAATGATTGTTACTTCATTTGCGGTAACGCTTTTGGCAGCTTTGATTGCTACACCATTTGCGATCGCAATTGCTCTTTTCATGACAGAGTATTCATCTAAAAAGGGTGCAAATTTCTTACAATCAGTTACTGAATTGCTTGTAGGTATTCCTTCCGTTGTTTATGGTTTCTTGGGTTTAACCATTATTGTTCCGGCAATTAGAAATCTATTTGGCGGAACAGGTTTCGGTATTTTAGCGGCTACTTTAGTTTTGTTCGTAATGGTTTTGCCAACGATTACTTCATTAACAGTAGATAGTTTAAAGGCAGTACCAAGTCATTTTAGAAAAGCTTCAATGGCACTTGGTGCAACTCACTGGCAAACTATTTATCATGTTGTTTTGCGAGTAGCTACTCCTAGAATTTTAACTGCTGTTATTTTCGGTATGGCCCGTGCCTTTGGTGAAGCCTTAGCCGTACAAATGGTAATCGGTAACGCAGTTTTGATGCCATACAATTTGGTCAGTCCATCTGCAACATTAACGAGTCAATTAACAAGTCAAATGGGTAATACGGTTATGGGCACATTGCCTAACAACGCATTATGGTCATTGGCATTGCTTCTTTTGATCATGTCTTTAGTCTTTAACTTCTTAGTTAAATTAGTAGGAAAGAGAGGTCAAAAGTAGAATGGACGCAAAAAAGAGAGATAAATTAGCAACAGTTATTATCTATATTTTAGTTGGCATCGTTGTTTTGATCTTGGCGGGCATTTTGGGTAATATCCTGATTACTGGTATTCCTCATTTGTCATGGCACTTTTTAACCTCTGAGGCTTCATCTTATCAAGCTGGTGGTGGGGTTAGAGATCAATTATTCAATTCATTGTATTTATTAATCCTGACCACGATTATCTCATTGCCAATCGCGTTAGGCGCAGCTATTTATCTAGCTGAATATGCCAAGGATAATTGGATAACTAATTTGATTAGAACTACTATTCAAATTTTGAGTTCATTGCCATCAATCGTTGTTGGTTTGTTTGGTTACTTACTCTTCGTAGTTCAATTTGGCTTTGGTTTCTCAATTATTTCTGGTGCGCTTGCGTTAACTTTCTTCAATTTACCTATTTTGACTAGTAACATTGAAGAAGCAATTAAAGGCGTGCCGCAAGATCAGCGTGAAGCCGGGCTTGCTTTGGGATTATCCAACTGGAAAACGATCCGTGGCATCGTATTACCAGCAGCTTTGCCAGGTATTTTAACTGGGATTATTTTAAGTGCAGGTAGAATTTTCGGTGAAGCGGCTGCCTTAATTTATACAGCTGGTCAAAGTGGTTCTACTGTAAATTATGCAGATTGGAATCCATTTAGTCCGACTAGTCCATTAAATGTAATGCGTCCAGCTGAAACTCTGGCTGTGCATATTTGGAAAGTAAATACAGAAGGTATTATTCCAGATGCCACAATCGTTTCGGCTGCTACATCAGCATTACTTGTTATCGTAGTAATTGTATTTAATTTAGGTGCGCGTTATTTGGGTAATAAATTGTACCGTAAGTTAACCGCAGCTAAATAAGGTGATGTAATGCAAGATTTAGAACAAAGCTATGTAAAAACTTTTGCTAAAGATGATTTGGAATTATCCACCAAAGACTTAAGTGTTTTATATGGTGGAAAAATTCAGAAATTGTTTGATGCTAGTTTACAATTCAAGAAAAATACAATCACAGCTTTAATTGGTGCTTCAGGTTCAGGTAAATCTACCTTTTTACGCTCACTAAATCGGATGAATGATCGAGTAGCAACAGTAAAAGGAGAAATCTGGTTCCACGGTTTGGACGTAAATAAGCCAAATATCAATGTTTATGAATTAAGAAAAAACATTGGAATGGTATTCCAGCGACCAAATCCATTTCCTAAGTCAATTAGAGAAAATATTGTTTACGCTTTAAAAGCAGACGGACAAAATGACAAAGAAGAACTAGATAAAATAGTTGAAGAAAGTTTGCGTGCCGCCGCATTATGGGACGAAGTAAAAGACAAGCTTGATAAAAGTGCTTTGGCTCTTTCAGGTGGACAGCAACAGCGTTTGTGTATTGCTCGTGCATTAGCTGTTAAGCCAGAAATTTTACTTTTAGATGAACCAGCAAGTGCGCTAGATCCAGTATCTACTTCGAAGCTAGAAGATACATTAAAGCAGCTTCGCAGTAAATATACTATGATTATGGTTACGCATAACATGCAGCAAGCTTCAAGAATTAGTGATTATACGGCGTTTTTCCATTTGGGTCATGTGATTGAATATAATACAACTGCAGATATCTTTACTAATCCTAAAGGAAAGATTACTGAAGATTATATTCAGGGAAGTTTTGGTTAAAATGACAACAATTATTACAGCAAAAGATGTACATCTAAAATATGGTGACTATGAAGCACTTCATGGGATCAATCTTAATTTTCAGGAAAAAGAATTAACGGCATTAATTGGACCATCAGGATGTGGTAAGTCTACTTTCTTGCGTTGCCTTAATCGGATGAACGATGATATTGAAAATATCAATATTACAGGTGAGATTAAGTTTGAGGGACAAGATATTTATAGTTCCAAGATGGATTTGGTAGAATTGCGCAAGAACGTCGGAATGGTGTTCCAACAACCAACCCCATTTCCATTCTCAGTTTATGACAATGTGGCTTATGGTTTGCGAATTGCTGGTGTAAAAAATAAAGATTTAATCGATCAACGTGTTGAAGAAAGTCTGAAGCAAGCCGCAATTTGGAAAGAAACTAAGGATAACTTGAACCGCAATGCGCAGGCCTTTTCAGGTGGACAGCAACAGAGAATTTGTATTGCTCGTGCGCTAGCTGTCAGACCTAAAGTGGTTCTTCTTGATGAGCCTACGAGTGCGCTAGATCCAATCTCAAGTAGTGAAATCGAAGAAACCTTGATGGATTTGAAGCACCAATATACTTTTATTATGGTTACCCACAACTTGCAGCAAGCGGGTCGTATTTCCGATCAAACAGCCTTTTTGATGAATGGTGACTTAATCGAAGCAGGCAAGACTGAAGAAATGTTTATTGCACCTAAGAAGCAAATTACAAGTGATTACCTTAACGGTCGTTTTGGTTAAATTTTGAGGTATAAAGATGCACGAAATATTTTTAGATGAATTAAAGAAATTAAACACGCAATTTATGGAAATGGGTGTTTTTGTAAATGATCAAATCGATCAAGCCACACGCGCATTTGTTGATCATGATAAGAAGACAGCTCAATCTATGGTTGATAATGAAGAAAAGATTCCTACTGAATCAATCGATATTCAAAAAAAGGTCTTGAAATTAATGGCCTTACAACAACCAGTAGCTACTGACTTCAGAGTAGTTATTAGTATTTTGAAGGCAACAACTGATTTGGAAAGAATCGGTGAAAATGCCATGAGTATTGCTCTTGAAACAATTCGTGTAAAGGGTAATCCAAGAATTCCTGAAGTTGAAGAGATCATTTCAAATATGACTCACAATGTTCGTCACATGCTTATTCAAATTTTGACGGCTTACGTACAAGATGACGAAAAAATGGCCAAAGAGGTTGCCAGTCGTGATGGCATTATTGACCATGATTATGTACGCGCAAGAAAGTTAATTGTTGATGGAATTGAGGACGATCCATCCAAAGCTGCAGCTTCATCAAGTTACTTTGTAGTAACTAGATTGCTAGAACGAATTGGTGACCACATCGTTAACTTGGCTAGTTGGGTAGTTTACAAGACTACTGGTGAACTAGAAGAGTTGACTAACGCAACAGAGAATCAAACTTTATAAAATAGAGGGACAATATGTCCCTCTATTTTTGTGATTATAAAAAGTGACCATATTCAATTTACTTTTAAACAGATGATGACCATAATAAAGAAGTAAAGTATTTTAAATATATATAATGTTATTTAAAATGAATTATATCTTGTTTTTGGGGAGGAAAACCATGACTACAATTTTGATCAACGACATTGTCCCTATCTTGGTTATCATGCTGTTAGGGTACATATGTGGTAAATTTACCTTCTTTGACGATGATCAACGTCAAGGATTAAACAAACTGGTTTTGAATATCGCATTGCCAGCTGCTTTGTTTATTTCAATCGTTAAAGCTACGCGTAAAATGTTTGCACAAGATATAGTTTTGACATTGATTTCATTGATCGGTGTTACTGGTTTATTCATGCTCAGTTACTATTTGGATAAATTGATGTTTCACAGATCAACTCAAGAAGCTGCAGTTTGTGCGATGATTGCTGGTTCACCAACTATTGGATTCTTGGGCTTTGCCGTTCTTGATCCAATCTACGGAAACAACGCAACAACTAACTTGGTTATCGGGATTGTTTCTATTGTTGTTAATGCGATTACCATTCCTTTAGGTTTGTCTTTAATTAATAGAGGACAAGCTGCTTTAAAGGAAAAGGCTAAGAAGAATAATGGTGGTACTGAGGTTGAAGTTAAGTTACCTCAAAAGGGTACTGCTGTTAAGAAGGTCAAGAAGGTTACTGTTCCTGACGACGTACCTGTAAGTGACGAAGAAGCTAAAGCTCTTAGCGAAAAAGGAATTCAACGTGAAATTGATTTAGTTCATGCTGAATTCAAGAATCGTGCTGGCGAAGACAATGGCAAGCATATGAATCCAACTTTGAAATCAGTTCTTGATGCGATTAAGAAGCCAGTTGCTGCTGCTCCACTTATCGCTGTTATCCTTGTTTTGATCGGAATTAGAGTTCCTAGTTCATGGGCTCCTACATTTGATTTGATTGCTAAGGCTAATGCTGGTGTTGCTGTTTTAGCTGCCGGTTTAGCTTTATCAACTGTTAAATTCTCAATTGATAAAGAAGTTATCTGGAATACATTCTTCCGTTTGTTCTTAACTCCTGCAATTATTGTAGCTGCCGCATACTTATTTGGTATGGGATCAGACCCGCAGAAGATTTCAATGCTTTGTTTAGCAACCGGATTGCCACCTGCATTTTCAGGTATTATCATTTCTAGTCGTTACAACATTTATGTTAAGGAAGGTGCAAGTTCAGTTGCTGTTTCAACTGTCTTCTTTGCAGTAAGTTGTATTTTCTGGATTTGGGCATTACCACTAATCGCCGGTGTATTCCACTAATAAACGATAAAATAAAAAGCTTCGCGAGAAGCTTTTTTATTTTGCGTTATAAGTCTATTTTCTTTTGTTAAAATAATTAATAGAAAAGTATGTAATAAATGTAATTTAGTTGATAGTAGGTGTGGATGATGAAGACAATTGCCCTAGCCGCAAATTATGCATATATAAATAATATTGAAACGACGATTTTTGTCTTTTGCTGAAACTGCTGATCATGATAGCAAGTATGGCAATTATCAAATCTTCGCCAATGATGATCTTGATGGAATGGTCCAAAAGATTCTAGAAATTGTTAAGCAAGATAAAAATTAGATTATTTTGCATCTTTGATAGGGATGCAGCCTGCAATAAAAATTGCGATGCCGATGATTAACCAAAAATTATTTTTCATAAAATAGGCACAGTTAGCAAGTAAGATGCCAAGCAAAATAGTGGCCCAGTCGGTTAGTAAAAAGATTTTTGCTCTCGTTTTTAAGGGTGTCAAACTTTGGTAAATACTGATAGCAGCTTGAACGATTAAAAATAAAGCTAAAACAATCCAAACAGCATTTGAAACGATATTGCCAAAGGCAGTGTTGGAAACGATGCTGGCGATACTGATGAAGACAACGGTAATTCCGAGTAATAGGAAGACAATGTTGCGTAATTTGGTTAAAATACGTTCTTTTCGTTCTTGATCTGTCATATTTCTCTCCAATCTTTTTTGTACTATCTTACAGATTATTCTACAATTTGTAAATTTATCCTTGCTATCTCTTGCAATGCCTGCTATACTAAGTAATTGTAAATTCTACCTAAGACTCGGGTGGCATGACGCCTCAAAATCCCGCCGAGGCCAGAAGATAATGAAGATTTTTATGCTCCATGTCTTTCGGCATGGAGTTTTTGCTTTGAAAAGGCCTTATAGAATTTATCAATGCGATCATGGAGGTGAAATTAATTGAGTAAAGCTGCTATTGCTGAAAAGGAAAAGCTCGTTGATGCATTTGCTGAAGAACTTAAAGCTGCTAAGGCAATCTTGGTAATTAACTACCTTGGTTTAACTGTTGAAGAAGTTACTAATATGCGTAAGGATCTTCGTGATAACGATGTTAAGATGAAGGTTATCAAGAATACCTACTTGAGACGTGCTGCTGCTAAGGCTGGTATTGAAGGCCTTGACGATACTTTTGTAGGCCCAACTGCTGTTATCTACACTGATAACGCTGATGATATTACTGAACCTGCACGTATTGTTTCTAAGTACGAAGATGATTTCGACGTTATCGAAATCAAGGGTGGTATGCTTGAAGGTAAGTTGACTTCTAAGGATGAAATCAAAGAACTTGCTTCAATCCCAGGCCGCGAAGGTTTGCTTTCAATGCTTGTTTCTGTATTGCAAGCTCCTATCCGCGACTTCGCTTATGCTGTTAAGGCTGTTGCTGAATCAAAGGACGAAGACTCAGCTGAATAATAAACAATTGTATTTAATATCTAAATTCTAATTTTTCGGAGGATACTTAAATGGCTTTAGATACTGATAAGATTATTGAAGAATTAAAGGGTGCTTCAATTCTTGAATTGAACGACCTTGTAAAGGCTATTGAAGACGAATTTGACGTTACTGCTGCTGCTCCAGTTGCTGCTGCAGGTGCTGGTGACGCTGCTGCTGCTAAGTCAGAATTCGACGTTGAATTAACTGACGCAGGTCAAGAAAAGGTTAAGGTTATCAAGGAAATCCGTGACATCACTGGCAAGGGCTTACTTGATGCTAAGAAGTTGGTTGACGGTGCTCCAGTTATCGTTAAGGAAGGCGCTTCAGAAGACGACGCAAACAAGATCAAGGAACAACTTGAAGGCGTTGGCGCAACTGTAACCCTTAAGTAATTAATGCCTTAGGGCAATTAAGAATAAGTTCTTCGCACATAGCGAAGGACTTATTTTTTTGTGTAATTTATTTTATGATGCAAGGTATAAATAAAAAATTAACGCCATATCAATGGGTAATGGCGATTTTATCCATTATTTCAATCTTTTTAATTTTATTAGATTTTGCGGCAGTAATTAGCATCGATCAACCTACGAGCAAATGGTTTTGGATAAATGCGGGTATCGTAGTCTATTTTGCAATTGATTATTTTTATCATTTAAGACAAGCAAAAGATAAAAAGGTTTTCTTTAAAACACATATCTATGATTTATTGAGCATTATTCCAATGGGACTGCTATTCGTTGGACTAAACGTCTTTAATTTGTCTGGATTAGTGTCGGACTTGCGATTATTACGTTTGATTCGACTGGCCGGTTTAATGGGAAAATTAAGGGAAATCTTTCATACCAACGGCTTACTTTACGTCATCTTTTTTACCATTACGTTTATTTTAGTTGGTGCTGAGGCCTTTGCGATTGCCGAACATGTGACATTGGATACGGCTTTTTGGTGGGTTGTTTCAACTGCTTCAACAGTCGGTTATGATGCAATTTTTGGTAAAACAATTCCGCCTCACAGTATTGTAGGGAAGTTCGTCACGTTGATAACAATGCTCTTGGGTATTGGTATTGTCGGTATGCTGACGTCATCCATTACGTCATATTTAATGCGGCGAACGAATGGAGCTCATACTCATGAGACGCATGATAATATTGAATTAATTCTGAAAAAGCTTGATGATATTGAAAAGCAAAATCAGGCCTTAACGGATCAAAATAAAAAGCTACAGGCCGAAATTGAAAATTTAAAGATCGAGCAAAATTCAAGTGAACTAAGTAAAATAAAAGATTGGTTTGAAAAAAGAAAGGATAATTAGATGAGCGAAGAAAAAAATCAAATGTACTTTGCGGCAGATCCTACGGCTAAGCATGATGAGCACGTTGTAGATTATCATGTAGATGATATTGATTTGAAATTTACCACTGATGCCGGCGTCTTTTCCAAAATGCGAATTGATTACGGTAGTGGTGTTTTAATCAAGACCATGAAGGACGTAACTTTTCCTAAAGAGGGTATTTTGGACGTAGGTACTGGCTATGGCCCAATTGGTTTGTTTGCAGCTAAGTTTTGGCCTGATCAAACAGTTGATATGGTTGATGTTAATGAGCGTGGACTTAATTTAGCTAGACAAAATGCCAAGAATAATCATATCTCTAATGTGGATATCTACACTTCTGATTGTTATGCACAGGTGGATAATGATAAAAAGTTTGGCTTAATTTTAACAAATCCGCCGATTAGAGCCGGCAAAAAAGTCGTAAATGAGATTTTAATGGGTGCAAATGAGCATTTAGTGAGTGGTGGCGTGCTCTTAGTAGTAATCCAGAAAAAGCAGGGAGAACCTAGTGCCCGTAAGAATATGACTGCCACTTACGAAAATTGTGAAATTTTAACAAGAGATAAAGGCTATTATATCTTAAAATCAACTAAGAATTAAATAAATAAGAATTGCGTAAAAGCCTTATTAGATCAACATTAGAGTTTGTAAAAATGCTTTCTTTTGGCGGTTAGCCTCTCTATAATAAAGGTATAAAGATAGAGAATATGTGAAGAGGTTAATTAGTCATGAAAAAAGTTTGGAAATATATCGTTGCTGTTTTAATTGTAATCATTGGTGTATTTATGTTGGGTTGGATCTCAGGCGATAACGAAACTGCTGGCCCAGCAAGTATCACTGCATTGTACCTTATTTTGTCAGGTATCTTCTTCTACCACAACTTTAGAAATCGCAACATCAGTACTTTATAATCAGTACTCACTAAAAGATTAAAGGACTAGTCAAAATGGCTAGTCCTTTTTTGGTAAAATAAAACGGAAAGAACTTAAATTGAATGTGAGTGAAAATAATGCTTTCTAGCGATGATAAACAGAAATACATGCAATTAGCCATAGCCCAGGCAAAAGAGGCTGAGAAGCAAGGAGAAGTCCCTATCGGAGCCATAATAGTTGATTCTGATGGCAAGGTAATCGGCACTGGTTATAATAGGCGAGAATTAGATGAAGATGCCACCCAACATGCGGAGATGATTGCTATTAAAGAAGCATGTAAGAATTTAGGCATGTGGAGACTAATTGACTGTAGTTTATTCGTAACTTTAGAACCTTGTCCGATGTGCGCTGGTGCAATTATTAATTCGCGCATTAAAGATGTCTATTTTGGTGCGCTTGATCCTAAAGCAGGCGCCTGTGGATCAGTTGTGGATTTATTTACTGTGGAAAAATTTAACCACCATCCTCATGCAATTCGCGGTCTTTATCGTGATCAATGTGCCCAAATGTTAAAAGACTTCTTTAGAGCAATTCGGCAAAAACAAAAAGAAGCAAAACAAGCTCAAAAAGAAGAAAATAATTAATTTTTTGAGGCAATAAACTAGAAAAAAGTTCTAAAATACGTTATTATACTTTTTGGGCAATGTTTGACCTCTGAAGCGTGTCAGGACCGGAAGGTAGCAGCACTAAGGTCGTTCAGGCATGTGCCCTTTATTAGACATTAACAAGCTCTTAGCTCTTTTAGAGTTAGGAGCTTTTTTACTAGGGAAGAGAATTTATGGCTTATCAAGCACTATATCGAAAATGGCGGCCACGGACTTTTGATAGTGTGATTGGGCAAGAAGCAATTACCGATACGCTTAAAAATGCGATTATCCGAGGCAAAGTTTCTCATGCATTTTTGTTTGCGGGACCTCGTGGTACTGGTAAGACCTCTTGTGCCAAGATATTTGCGAAAGCATTAAACTGTACTAATCTTCAAGATGGCGAACCATGCAATAAATGCGCCAATTGTATCGCGGCAGATCAAGGATCAATGCCTGATATTATGGAAATCGATGCAGCTTCCAACAACGGTGTTGATGAAATCCGTGAAATTCGTGATAAGGTAAAGTACGCTCCAACAGAAGGAAAGTACAAAGTTTACATCATCGACGAAGTTCATATGCTCTCAATGGGTGCTTTTAACGCATTGCTTAAAACGCTAGAAGAGCCGCCAGAGCATGTCGTTTTCATTTTGGCAACGACAGAATTGCAAAAAGTACCAGCTACGATCATTTCTAGAACGCAGCGCTACAATTTTAAACGAATTTCCAAGGCTGATCTTGAAAAGAGAATGAAGTATATTCTCGATCAAGAAAATATTAAATACGAAGATAAGGCAATTGCGGTCATCGCACAGGTAGCTGATGGTGGGATGCGTGATGCGCTCAGCATTTTGGACCAGCTGCTTAGTTATGAAAAAGAAAGCGTCAATTATGAAGATGCTTTGCAGATTACTGGTTTTGCTGATCGTAAAAATGTCGAACAAATTTTGCTTAAATTATTAAGTAAAGATGCACCCGCTGCTTTGAAGCTAGCTCAAGAAGAATTAGATAAGGGTGCCAGCTCCAAGAACATCTTGGATGAATTAGTCGATATGGCCACCAAGAGCTTGATGATCATCAAAACAGGCGATGACGATAAAAATATGTTTTTATCGGAAGACTTTATCGCTAAAATAAAAGATGTACCTACTTCAACATATTATCGTTTGATTACTTTGGCTAATAAGGCATTGAACGATTTGCGCTATACTAACCAGCAACAAATTCCATTGGAAGTATTCTTGGTAGAGGCTACTACAAGTGAATCGAAACAAGTAGCAGCATCAACATCTGCACCTGTAGCTAAGACTGCACCAGTACCACAACAAGGTAGTACGGACATTTCTGCGGAACTCGCCGCTTTAAAGAATCAAGTGGTTGAATTAACGCAAAAAGTTCAACAGCTTTCCAAGAGACCATCTTTTGCAAAAGATCAGGTTTTTCAATTGGATACGGCGATTCCAAAATCAGTGCCTAAGGCGAAGGCCAAGCCGGCTGAACCAGTTAAGAAAAAGCCAGTCAAAAATATCAAAAAAACTACAGCAGAAAATCGCAAACAGGTTTATCATGTTCTTGAAAACGCCACTAGAGATAATTTAAATACCATCAAAAATGTGTGGCCTGATTTGCAATCTGTCTTGGCAGTTTCTGAAAGAGCATTGCTTGATGTACTTGAACCAGTGGCAGCTAGTCCTGATCAAGTAGTCATGAAATGCAAGTATACTTTGTGGTTTGAAAATGCTAGTTCAGATAGTGATTTGCTGGAAAAATTAACGAGTTATATCGAAAAGTTTGCTAAACATTATTATGGTATCGTTTTAGTCCCAGATAGTGATTGGCTGGCAGTAAGAAAAGAATTCGTTGAAAGTCACAAGGCTGAATTATTAGCCAAGAAAAAGCAACAAATCGAAGATAAAGAAGAAGCAGACTCCAAAGGAGATACCGAAGTAATTGATAAAGCTAAGGATCTATTCGGGGATGCAGTAACCATTAAAGATTAAGGAGATAAAAACAATGAGTAGAAGACCTAATTTCGGCGGTATGGGCGGCATGAACATGCAACAAATGATGAAGCAAGCTAAGAAGTTGCAAGCTCAAATGGCAGAAGAACAAGAAAACATTACTGCCCAAGAATTTACCGGTAAGTCAGCAGATGATATGGTAGTTGCTACATTTACTGGTGACCGTAAGCTTAAAGACCTCAAGATCGATAAAGAAGCAATCGATCCAGACGATCCTGATATGTTGCAAGATTTAGTAATCGATGCGGTTAACAAAGGCTTAGCTCAAATCGATGAAGCAACCCAAGCAAGTTTAGGCAAATACACGAAAGGCTTGATGTAATTGCAATATCCATTACCAATAGCTCATTTAATTGATGCTTATATGAAACTTCCAGGCATTGGTGAAAAGACCGCCACTAGATTGGCTTTTTACACAATGGATATGCCGCAAGAAGATGTGGAAGATTTTGCTAAAGCATTAATTCAAGTGAAAAAAGATATCCATCAATGTCCAATTTGTGGCAATATTACCGAAAAAGATATCTGTGATATTTGTTCTAACCCTAATCGTGATCAAACAACGATTATGGTGGTTGAACAGCCTAAAGATGTAATGTCTTTTGAAGAGATGGGTGAATACAGCGGTTTGTATCATGTGCTTCACGGCGTATTATCACCAATGGATGGAATTGGTCCAGAAGAAATCAACATTAAATCTTTAATTACTCGTTTGCAAAAGCATGACGAAGTTAAAGAAGTGATTTTAGCTCTTAATTCGACTCCTGAGGGTGAATCAACCGCAATGTACATCAGCAAATTGATCAAACCAGCTGGTATTAAAGTTACTCGCTTAGCTGCAGGTTTATCTGTAGGTAGCGATATTGAATATGCCAATTCAATTACTTTGAAACGGGCAGTACAAGGAAGAACGACTCTATAATGGCTAGAAAAAAAGATAAAATCAAAGAACTCGGCGATCAAAAATTAGTAGCCGAGATTGAAAAATTACAAAATCAAATTGCTTTAGAGCAAGATTTAGATCAAACTACTTTGGATTTATCTGATGATAATTATATCCAAGGCAAAATTTTAAGAGCCAAGTATACTTTTTTGTATAATGAAGCTCGTCATCGAGGCACAAGATTTAGTGGTATCACTAACGCGATTACTCAATAAAATTAGTTCCAATTTTGGGGCTTTTTTATTTTGCCTAATAAAAAACTACAAGTACTGTTAATCTCTGTGAAACTTCTGTAAAATAGACCTATGGAGGATTTTATGACAGGTTATTTTGTTAGTTTCGAAGGCCCAGATGGCGCAGGAAAAAGTACAGTTTTAAAGGAAGTATTGGCTAAAATAGGTTCTCAGCTTAAACCACAATATCTTGTGACGCGTGAACCTGGTGGATCAAAGATCGCAGAAAAGATTCGTGATATTATTTTGGATCCGGCCAATGATAAAATGGATGCCAAAACTGAAGCACTTTTATATGCTGCAGCGAGAAGTCAACACGTAGAAGAAATTATCAAGCCAGCACTTGAAGCAGGCAAGATTGTTTTTTCAGATCGCTTTGTGGATAGTTCTTTAGCTTATCAAGGCGAAGGCCGTGATTTAGGTATTAAAGAAGTAAAGCAGATCAATGATTTTGCTACAAATAAGTTGGATCCAGATTTGACTTTCTTTATCGATGTCGCTCCTGAAATTGGTCTTAGCCGAATTCAAAAACTCCGTCCAGGCCAAGAGGATCGCTTAGAGCAAGAAAATTTATCTTTCCACAAAAAAGTCTACCAAGGCTTTTTGAAGGTAAGGGCTATGTATCCTGAACGCTTTGTGACGATCGATGGAACTCAACCGATTGACCAAGTTGTAGATCAAGTAATTGCCATACTAAAACAGCGAATGCCAGAGATATTTTAAGGACTGATTAAATGAAATTAGTAATCGCTATTGTTCAAAGAGAAGATTCAAATAATTTACAAAGAGCATTTGTTCAAAATGATTTTCGCGCTACTAAATTAGCAACTTCAGGTGGTTTTCTAAGTCAAGGAAATACGACCTTTTTAATTGGTTGTGAAGATGAAAAAGTAGACGATGTTTTGAAGATAATTAAGCAAGAGTCTCGGGCAAGAGAAGAGATTGCAACACCACACATGCTTTCTACTGGATATGAAATTACCCAACCATTGAGGATTACAGTTGGTGGTGCAACTTGTTTTGTTGTCCCAGTTGATGAGTTTAAACGATTCTAATGATTGATATTACAAATGTGGGTACGAAGCAAACCCAATTCTTACGTCGCGCATATGAGCAGAAGAGGTTAGCTCATAGTTATCTTTTTGTTGATAGTGATGAAAGTCGTGCACTTAACACAGCTTATTGGCTAGCATGTTTATTTAACTGCACTGGTGAAAACAAGCCTGATGGTACTTGTCAAAACTGCAGACAAATATTATCAGGCAACCATCCGGATGTTTTACTTGTCGGACCTGAAGGTAAGCAAACTTTGGGGATTGATCAGGTAAGACCACTTAAAGAAGAACTTGCTAAGAGTCCGGTCGAAAGCAGCAGACGCTTCTTCTTTATTAATGAAGCTCAAAAATTAACTTTATCCGCTGCTAATGGTTTACTTAATCTGTTGGAAGAGCCGATTGCACCGGTGGTCACGATTTTGATTACTAATAATAGCGATCAGATTTTACCGACAATTCGCTCAAGAACACAGATCATCAATTTTGATAACGGTGAAAAGCCTGATGGCAAAACTGCAGTACTGCTTGAGAATGGTTTTTCTAAAGATGAAATTGATGAATTAGGCAATCTGGAAAAAAGAGACCAGGAGATCAAATATTTTTATCAAGAAATGCTTGAACATAACAGTTTGGCATTAGTTAGCGCGCATAAATTATCCGAAAATGCTAAGCTGGTATCAGAGCAACGTTACATTTTAGTTAGGTTAAAGCTGCTGGCAGAACATGATTTAAATGATCCGCGAAAGATGGGAATGGCTGCACAGATGCTCAAAAACTTAATTGAGGTAGATAAAATGCGGTTGAGCAATGTTAGTTTACGTAATTCGTTAGATTATCTTGCCCTAGAATGGAAGTAGGTGTTTTAAGTTGGATCCATATTCAAAATTAAAAAAGGTAAAAGAAACTACAGAAAATATGGCTAAGACTATTGCTAGTCTTGAAAATGATATTTTAGACACTTTGAAAGAAAATACTGAGCTGAAAGTTGAAAATCAACTGTTGCACGAAAAGTTAGACAAACTAACCGCAAATCAAGCAACACCTGAAACTAAAACGCAAAGTGGATTAGAATCACTGAAGAAGATTTATGATTCAGGCTATCATATCTGCAATATGTATTATGGTTCTCACCGTGATCCTAGTGCAGACTGTATGTTTTGTCTTGATATCTTAGACAATTTTGGCGAAAAAAAGGGTATTAAAAAGGACGGTAGATAAATGAAACGTCAAAGCAGTTATGCCAAAGATGAAGGAAAACTTTATTTAGTACCTACACCAATTGGTAATTTGAAAGATATTACTATTCGAGCAAAAAAGGTATTAACCGATGCCGATTATATTGCTGCAGAAGATACGAGAACGAGTGGCATTTTGCTAGAAAAAATTGGTGTCCACAATAAGATGATTTCATTTCACAAATATAATTCTAAAGAACGTGCTCCTGAATTAATCAAGTTGATGAAGGATGGGGCCGTAATTGCGGAAATTAGTGATGCGGGGATGCCGGTAATTTCTGATCCAGGCTATATTTTGGTTCAAGAATGTATCAAAAATGATATTCCAGTAGTACCTCTTCCAGGTCCATCTGCCTTTGCGACAGCTTTGATTGCTTCAGGCTTTGATGCTCAGCCATTTACTTACTACGGCTTTTTACCAAGAAAATCATCCGAACAAAAGCCATACTTTAAACAAATGGAAGAAGCTAAGGCTACCTCAATCTTTTATGAAGCACCTCACCGTTTAGCTAAAACCTTAAAGAATTTAAGCACTGTTTTACCAGCGGATCGACAAATTGTGGCGGCACGAGAATTAACTAAAATTCACGAAGAATTTATTCGCGGCACGGTTAAAGAAGTAACTGAGTATTTCAGTGAAAATGTACCACGAGGCGAATTCGTTATCTTGATTTCACCCAATACTGAAGCACCTAAACAATTATCTTGGCCAGAATTGATTGATTTAGTAAACGATTTGGTAGACAAAGGCGAATCCAAAAAAGATGCGATTAAGCAAGTTGCCAAGGAGCACAGTGTTTCTAAGAATGAATTGTATGACCAATATCATCAAAGGTAATTACTAATGAAATATACTGAAGACTATCAAATCGAATTTAAAGATTGTGATGAAAATCGTCGCTTGAAGATACCGGCCTTAGTAGATCTCTTAATGCAGACTTCAGAACACCAATTAGATCAAGGTGGTGCCGGTACAGACGATTTATTAAAGCGCGGATTAGGCTGGGTAGTTACGCAATACCGCTTTGATATTAACCAATTGCCTAAGCCCGAAGACAAGGTCAAATTGAGTACGATAGCTAGCGGCTATAATCGCTTTTTTGAATATCGTGATTTTGGCGTAGACGATGAAGCAGGTAATTCGTTAGTTGATGTAAAGAGCCAATGGGTGATGCTAGATTTGAAGAAGCGTCACATGGTTCCTGCTGATTTAAAAATGATGGAAGATTGGGGGGTGCCGCTACTTAAAAAGATGCCCCGTTTTCCTCGCCTGCGACCACAAGAAGAATACGATCATGAGCGAGTATACCGTGCGCGTTACGATGATTTAGACACTAACCATCATGTAACTAACAGTCATTACTTCAGTTGGTTTATTGATATGCTGGACCGTGATTTTTTGAAAGATCATGAAATTAGTGCCATTGATATTAAATTTGATAAAGAAGTACATTATGGAAAAAATGTGCATTCTTGCATGACTTTAGTTCAGGATGATGAGATTACCTCATATCATGCCATCAAGACTGATGATGGAACTGAGCAAGCAGTTTGTGAATTAAAATGGCGTAAGATATAATAAATAAAAACATGACACTTGGGTCATGCTTTTTTTGTCGAGGGGGACAGCAAATGAGTGTTAAGAAAATTTTACGAACTAATTTACAACAAATGATCTTTTTAGGGATCGTTGTGGCAATGAAAATTATCCTTGGACAATTTTCATTTGGACCAACTACTGTTAAGGTAGGCCTAGGTTTTATTGGGAGTGTATTACTAGGCTACTTTTTTGGCCCAGTTTGGGGAACTATTGGAGGCGGAATTAGCGACTTAGTTAGTTCAGCAATTTTTGGTAATCAAGGTGGCTTCTTTATTGGTTTTACTCTAACCGCTATGGCTGGCCCATTGATTTATGCTTTGTTTTTGTATGATAAGCCAGTTAAAATTTGGCGGATAATCGCTTCAACCATTTTGGTTACACTTATCGTAAACATTGGCATGAATACATTATGGCTGCACATTATGTACAATCTAGATTTTAAAGCGGCTTTGATTCAGCGCTTACCTAAAGAAACGATCGTACCATGGATTCAAATGGTAGTAATCTACTTTGTATTGCAAGCTGTTTCTCGTGTTAAAATAAAAAAGTGATTTAAAGCGGAAAGAGAATAATAGTAATGAAAATCTTAAGTGTTTCTACAGCTACTAATCATTTGAGCGTAGCTTTAAATGAAGATCAACAAGTAATTGTTGAAAAAAATGAACGAGATGAACGCAATCACAGTGAACATCTTGATCCATTAATTGACGAAATTTTAAAAGAAAACAAATTAACTTTAAAAGATATTGATCGCTTTGCAGTCGCAATTGGACCTGGTTCATATACTGGATTAAGAATTGGGATTACAACTGTTAAGATGTTTGCCAGCATTTTAGATAAAGAAGTAGTTGGCATTTCAACTTTGCAAGCTTTGGCTAAGGGTGTTGCTGGGGATGCACTCGTCATCGCTGGTCTTGATGCGAGAAACGATAACTACTTTGCTGGTGGTTACAAGAGCGGTGATATTCCAGAAAATGTAATTCCAGATGGTCACTACAACATTGATGCTTTAATTAAGGCTATTCAAGAATATGCCGCTGAAAATGAAGTAAAGAAGATCGTATTCGTAGGATCAGGTCTTGAAAAGCAAGATGAAAAGATCAAGGCTTTAAATATTCCTTATGAATACGGTGATGATAATCAAAATGTAATTCATGCCGGTTTAATTGGCAAGTTAGCTGTTTCAGCTACTCCAATTGATCCTGACAAGTTATTGCCACGCTACTTACGCAGAACTCAAGCGGAAGTTGATTGGCATAAGAAGACAGGCAAGCCATTCGAGCCTGACAGTCATTATGTTGAAGAAGTTTAATCAATTTTTCCATCCACAAATTAATCGAATTGATATGAGTTTTACGCCATTTATGGCAAACGTGAATGGTAATATTTTGCAGATAATGCAAGCAACAGATGATAATATTCCTGATTTATTGGTTTTGGAAGAACAAGTATATTCGGGTCGAACACCTTGGAATAAATTCTCTTTTGAAACTGAATTAAGAAAAAGACGCAATTCTCTTTATTTAGTTGTTTATCAAGCGTCTACTTTGGTTGCCTTTATCGGGGCACGCTTTAGTCCTGAAGAAACTCATATTACTAATATTGCAGTTGCACCAGCTTATCAACACCAACACATTGGTCGCTATTTAATGCAAATGATGATCGATCGTGCTCGTGAAAATGATAGTGATAGTGTAACTTTAGAGGTTAAAACCGATAATGAAATTGCTCAAAGATTGTATCAATCATTAGGTTTTAAAGGGAATTTTATTCGTAAAGATTATTATCAAGATACGCATACTGATGCCATGAATATGGTGTTATGGTTGAAGCCACATCAGATTAAAAGAAAGAAGTTTACGTTTTGAGTGAAAAGAAAGATGTTCGCATTTTAGCTTACGAAAGTTCATGTGATGAAACTTCCACTGCCGTGATCAAAAATGGACGTGACATTGAGAGTTTGATCGTCGCAACCCAAATCAAAAGTCACCAACGTTTTGGCGGCGTAGTGCCAGAAGTTGCCAGTCGTCACCATATTGAAGTAATTAGCCAAATTACTAAAGAAGCTTTAAGTGAAGCAAATTGTACTTGGAAAGATATTGATGCCATTGCTGTAACTTACGGTCCAGGCTTAGTTGGTGCGCTTTTAATTGGGGTTAGCGCAGCCAAAGCCGCTTCTATGGCTACCGGTATTCCTTTAATCGGTGTTGACCACATTATGGGTCACATTATGGCTGCTCAATTGAAGGATGAGATCGAATACCCAGCCCTTGCTTTGCAAGTATCTGGTGGACATACCGAAATTGTTTTATTGAAAGATCCAGTTCACTTTGAGATTATCGGTGATACTCGTGATGACGCTGCTGGTGAAGCTTACGATAAGATCGGTCGTGTTCTTGGCGTAAATTACCCAGCTGGTAAGACAATTGATGCATGGGCACATGAAGGTAAGGATACCTTTAACTTCCCACGTGCAATGATGGAAGACGATGACTATGACTTCTCATTCTCAGGTCTTAAATCTGCCTTTATTAATACTTGTCACCATGCAGATCAAATTCATGAAAAATTGAACAAGTATGATTTAGCAGCTAGTTTCCAAGCTGCAGTTATTGATGTTCTTGCTCACAAGACGATCCGTGCAATTAAGCAATACAAGCCTAAGACCTTTATTATGGGTGGTGGGGTAGCCGCTAATCATGGTTTACGTGATCGCATGAGCGCAGAAATTGCTAAGCTGCCTAAGGAAGATCAGCCAAAGGTAATTTTGCCAGACATCAAGCTTTGTGGTGATAATGCCGCAATGATTGGTGCAGCCGCATATAACCTTTACAATGATGGTCAATTTGCAGACCTGACACTTAATGCTGATCCATCTTTGGAATTACCTTATGCTAAAAATATGCTGAACTAAAGAAGTAATGAATAAAAAAGCATCTAACGTAAAGTTAGGTGCTTTTTATGTTATTACATAAGTCTTGACTTTTATATATTATGCACTTATTATCAGCTATGTAAGTAATATGATATAACATATAAAAGAGGCATAAATATGAAATACACTTTAGATGACTTTGCACGTTTAATTGATCACACGAATCTGCACGCAGATGCAACGGAAGCTGACATGAAGAAACTTTGTGATGAGGCAAAAAAGTATCACTTCAAGATGGTTGCTATTAACCAAGTGCAATCTAAGTTTTGTTCAGAACAATTGAAGGGAACGGACATTGATACTGGTGCCGCAATTGCTTTCCCACTGGGACAGCAGACGATTGAATCCAAGGTTTTTGATACAAGGGATGCAATCAAGAACGGTGCCAATGAGATTGATTATGTGATCAATATTACTGAGCTGAAGGCCAAGAAGTATGACTACATCAAGCGTGAAATGCAAGAGATGGTTGATGTATGTCATGAACATCATATTCCATGCAAAGTAATTTTTGAAAATTGTTACTTAACTAAGGATGAAATTAAGAAATTAGCTGAAATTGCTAAAGAAGTAAAACCGGACTTTATTAAGACTTCTACTGGTTTTGGTACATCTGGCGCAAAAGTCGAAGATGTTAAGTTAATGAAATCAGTTGTTGGCGGTGATGTAAAGGTTAAGGCGGCAGGCGGAATTCGCAACAGTGATGATTTTTTGGCTATGGTACGGTCCGGTGCTGATCGAATTGGCTGTTCTGCTGGCGTGAAGATTTATGAAGCTTTGAGGCGCCGGATGCAAGATGATCACGTTGATAGTATTGAGATTGAACGTTAGGAGAAAATAATGAGATTAGGAATTGTAGGTAGCGGTCAAATTGTCCACGACTTTTTATCAGCTAGTTCAAAAATACAAGATTTAGAATTAGTGGCTATTTCTACTTTAGCTAGATCAAAAGCGGTAGCAGAAGAATTAGCTGAAAAATATAAGATAGATAAGGTCTACACAGATAATCAGGCTATGTTTGCAGATAGCGATATTGATACGATTTATATTGGTGTACCTAATTCACTGCACTTTCCAATTGCTAAGGAAGCATTAATGGCTAACAAAAATGTCATCTGTGAAAAGCCACTGGTTGAGACTAGTGAACAAGTCAAAGAACTCAAGCAGGTTGCCGATGAACATCATGTCTTGCTCTTTGAAGCTATGACTGTCCTTTATTTGGAAAACTACATGCATCTCAAGCAAGATTTGAAGAAGATTGGCAAAATTCATGTGGTCGCTTTAAATCTGACGCAAATTTCCAGTCATTATCAAGAATTCTTAGCAGGTGAACACATTGCTAAATTTGACCGCAAAATGGGCGGCGGAGCCTTGATGGATATGAACATCTACAATATCAATTTCTGCGTCAGCTTATTTGGTCAGCCTAAGACGATTACGTATCTACCTACAATTCAACGCAATACCGATACGTCAGGAATTTTGAATCTAACTTATGATGACAAGCAAGCTAGTTTGATTGCCGCTAAGGACGCTGTAGGCCCAACAAGATCTTATATTGAGGGCGAGAAGGGCTTGATTTGCTTTGATGGCCCATTGAACGTTCTGCCGGATTATTATGTTCAGATCGGCTCAGAAAAGGCTCAGCATTTTAACTATAATCAATATTATCACCGGATGATTAGCGAGTTTAATTACTTTATTAAGGCGATTAAAGAGCATAATCAAGCAGCTGCTGATGAAGCTTACGAGCATAGTCTGAATGCGATTAAGGTTCTGGAAAAAGCGCAGGAGTTTTTTCCACAAGATGACTAAGGCAAAGTATCAAGAGATCGAAGAAATTCTGCGGCAAAGAATTATTAGTGGACATTATAAGATAGGCGATCTAATTCCTAAAGAGATGGATCTGGTTAAGAAGTACAATGTCTCACGTCCGACGATTAGCCATGCCGTTCAGGATTTGGTCAATCAAGGTTATCTGGAACGGCGCAAGCATGTAGGGACGATCGTTAAGCAGACCAAGATTAGCCAGGAATTTACGCAGGTTTTGCAAAGCTATAATAGCGAAATGACGGAGAAAGGTTTGACCGCACAGACGCAGGTATTGTTTTTTAAGAAGGTTCTTGCTTCAGAAGAAGTAGCACAGGCTTTGGATTTAAAAGAAAAAGAGCAGGTTTATAAATTAACGCGATTACGTTCCGTTGATCAGAATCCGCTTGTTGTAGTTACAACGTATTTGTCAGCAGATAAGCTCGTAGATTTTGCAAAGATAGATTTTACTAAGCAGTCTCTTTATCAAGAATTAGAGCAAAGAGGATTACCGATTGTTCACGTTAAACGTAAACTAGAAGTAAAATCTGCAGATGGAATGACGGCGGATTTGTTAAATATTAAGGAAAAAGATCCGGTGTTTTACTTTCATACTTATGGCTATTCAAAAAATGAATTGCCATTGGAATATTCGATTGCTACTTATCGTGGGGATGAGAACTACTTTATGATTGATTTGAAGAAATAGAGCAAAAAATGAGATGACTTATAAAAGTAGTCATCTCATTTTTGTATTATTCAAATTCTTTCCGAATTTCGTCGCCATTTTCATCTAACTTTGGTGAATCTTTTTGCAGACCATAGGAATTCCACGTACTGTACTTCATCGGTGAGCCTAGTACTTCATTGCCATCTGGCAAAGTCTTAACCATGCCACGCGCGATAATTTGATCCAACCGGCGTGTCTTATCTACGTTAAGGACAAGACCAGCAGGGACGCCAGCTTCATGCAAAATTTTATCCCATTCAGCTGCATCTTTCGTCTTAAGAACGGATTGCATAGCGTCTTTAACTTTTTGCCAGTTTTGTTCACGCAAGTCATTGGTCTTAAAGTCAGCTTGTTCAATCCATTCTGGATGTCCTAAGGCGTTGGACAATAGACTCCATAAGTGATCATTGCCGCAGCAAATCGCAATTGGTTGATCCTTGCAGTCAAAAGTATCGAATGGGTACATGTCTGGGTGACGGTTGCCGATACGGTGTGGCACCTCGTGAGGCCCCAATGCGAGCATCAAATCCTGAACCATTAAGGAGAAGGTAGAGTCAAGCATTGAAACGTCAACAGTAGTTCCTTTACCAGTACGATCACGAGCAACTAAGGCCGTCATAATGGCGCTATAGCCCATAATACCGGCCACTACATCAGACACTGAAGTACCGACTCTAGTTGGTTTGCCTTCGGGCGTACCAGTTGCATCCATTAAGCCTGAAACAGCTTGAATAATCGTATCGTAAGCCGCTTGTTTAGACCAAGGACCATATTGACCAAAACCAGAAATAGAGGCAAAGATCAATTTGGGATATTTTTTGACCATTTCTTCAGGGCAAAATCCTAGATGCTTCATAACGCCAGGACGGAAGTTTTCAACTACAACATCTGCTTTAGCAATTATTTTTTCGGCTAATGCATGGTCTTTAGGATCTTTTAAATCTAATGCGATTGATTCCTTGCCTGCATTGCAGATTCTAAAGTATTCGCTGGAGCCATCTGCGATATATGGACCCATATGGCGGGTGTCATCGCCTGTTTTTCTTTCAATATGAATTACACGTGCACCCGCATCAGCGAGCATTCTGGTACAGGTAGGGCCAGATAAAACGTGAGTGAAGTCGACGACTAAAATACCGCTTAAGGGGTAGGGCTTATCTTTATCTAAGTGAACATTTTTAGCTTCTAATTCACTGTAATTAGGTTCGGTCATTATGACACACTTTCTATGTAAAAGAAAAAAGCTGTCCAGATTTTGAACAGCTTTTTTCGGTAAATTAATTATTCACCTTTGATAACTTCAGTGCGCGGGTTCTTAGGACCTTTAGCCTTAGAAATTACGCCTTCTTCAGTTAACTTTTCGATTTGATCTGGATCGTAACCAAGTGAAGATAAGATTTCTTTGTTGTTTTCACCAAGGTCTGGAGCGCGTTTGTAATCAGGCTTGTAGTTAGAAAGAGTAAATGGTAAACCAATAGTCTTGAATTTGCCACGATTGCCACCTTGATCAATAGTGACAATTGTACCATCTGAGTTCAAGTCTGGATCATTTTCAAGTTCGTGCCAGTCAAGAACAGGACCTACAGGAACACCAGCAGCACCAAGCTTCTTAGTTAATTCGTACTTGTCGTATTGCTTAGTGTAGCTTTCAATTAATGGGTAAATTTCTTCCTTGTGTAATTGACGGTTTTGCCAGCCATCAAAGCGAGGATCAGTGATCCATTCTGGGTGACCCATAGTGTTGGCAATTGCTGCCCAGCTCTTATCGCTGTTTTGAATAACGATGTAAACATAAGCGTTAGGATCAGTTTCCCAACCTTTAGCCTTGTAAGTCCAACCGATAACTTGACCACCTTCAGTATTCTCAGCACGAGGAATAGCCTTGCCCCATTTCCAGTTAGGGTAAACAGCGTAGTGTGGTAAAGCACCTAAGTTGTCTAACATGATTTGATCACGTAACTTGATACGGCAAAGGTTTAATACGGCATTTTGCATTGATTGGTATACAAACGTACCTTCACCTGTATGTTCACGTTGAAGAAGGGCAGCTAAAATACCGATAGCTAAGTGCATACCTGAGTTTGAGTCACCTAAAGCAGCTGCTGATTGGGTAGGAACATTAGCTTTGCCTTCGTTCCAACCGGTAGCAGAAGCTGCACCACCAGCAGATTGAGCAACTGGTTCAAAGGCCTTAACATCTTCAAAACGTGAACCTTCGTTGAATCCCTTTAATGAAGCGTAAATCAACTTTGGGTTCAACTTGTGAACAGTTTCCCAGCCAAAACCGTTACGAGCGGCTGAACCTGGAGCGATGTTTTCAACAAAAACGTCTGCTTTCTTAAGCAAGTCGTACATAATCTTCTTGCCTTCGTCAGTCTTAATGTTTAAGGTTAAAGACTTCTTGTTGGCATTTAATTGCAAGTAGTAAAGACTCCATGAATCTTGAATATCAAGCAATTCATTTCTAGTAGGGTCACCAGTACCAGTACGTTCAACTTTAATAACGTCGGCACCAAGCCATGCTAAAAGTTGAGTACATGATGGACCTGATTGAACTTGTGTCCAATCAACGACTTTGACACCTTTTAAAGGAGCGTAATTATTTTCTTCAGCCATGATTAATTGTCCTTTCCTTCAAGTTGAGATAAGTCCAATTGTGGATTTAAGTTACCAATGTGTCCAGATTCTTTACCCATTGTTTCAGGAATTTGAGCATCAATAATTGATGGGTTACCTGATTCATATGCCTTTTCAAGAGCATCCTTCATTTCAGCGTAGTTGCTTACGCGGTAACTATCACCACCGAAGGCTTTTGAAATTTCAGCATAGTGAGCAGCGTGACTCAAAACAGTAGGACCTAATTGATCCTTAACAACATTACGGTCACCATTGTAGATACCACCGTTGTTAACGATGACAACAGTAATTGGTAAGTGGTAACGACAAATAGTTTCCATTTCCATACCATCGAAACCAAATGCGGAATCACCTTCAAGAGCGATAACTGGCTTGCCAGTTTCAACGGCTGCACTAATTGCGTAGCCTAAGCCGACCCCCATAACGCCCCAAGTACCAGTATCAAGACGGTGACGAGGCTTTTGCATACCGATTAAGTTACGACCAATGTCCAAAGTGTTGGCACCTTCACTTACGATGTAAGTGTCAGGATGCTTTTGCATTAAGTCATTGATAGGTTCAATTGCACTGTAGAAACCTAAAGTTGGTTTAGCTTCAGATTCAGCGATTCTAGCAGCAAATTTATCATTGTTCTTCTTGCTGTCTTGTGCAATTAAGTCAAGCCAGTCTTGTGGAGCAGTAACGCCTGCTTTTTCAACAGCTGGAACTAACTTTTGCAATACAGACTTAATGTCACCTTGTAATGGAGCATCAATCTTTCTGTTTGAGTCAAATTCAGTTGCATCAATATCAACTTGGATGAATTTAGCATCTTCACGGAATAATGGTGATTCACCATTTGAAAGCATCCAGTTAAGACGAGCACCGATCAAAAGAACAACATCGGCTTGACCAAGTGAAAGTGAACGAGCAGAAGCTGCAGATGATGGAGAATCATCTGGAACCACACCCTTAGCCATTGACATAGGTAAAAATGGAATCTTGGTCTTATCAACTAATTCTCTAACTTCGTTTTCACTTCTTGCATAAGCAGAACCTTTACCAAGAATCATAACTGGGTGTTTAGCATTCTTGAGCAATTCAACTGCACGATCAATTGCATTATCTGATGGCAATTGCTTTGGAGCAGGATCAACTACTTCGTAAATATGAGCATCTTCTTTTTGATCAACTACGTCAGCAACCGTTGCTGCAGGAAGGTCAAGGTAGACACCACCTGGACGGCCACTAACAGCAGTTCTAATTGCACGAGCAACTGCTAATCCCATATCTTGTGCACGATCAACACGGTAAGCAGCCTTACAGAAAGGTTTAGCTACGTTGTATTGATCAAGACCTTCATAGTCTCCACGATCAAGGTCAATAACGTGACGATCTGATGATCCTGAGATCATGATTAATGGAAAACAGTTTTTAGTAGCTTGTGCTAAAGCTGTTAAACCGTTTAAGAAACCAGGAGCTGATACAGTTAAGCCAACACCAGGTTTACCAGTAAGGAAACCTGCTGCGGCAGCTGCATCAATAGCTGCGTCTTCACGTCTGAATGCGTAAAATTTCATACCCTTTAATTCTGCTAAGCGGGCAAAATCTGTAACTGGAATACCGACAACACCATACATATTATTAATGCCATTTGCTTGCAAAGCATCAATCAAAAGTGATGCGCCAGTAAGCGATATATCTTGTGTCACAGCAAAAACCTTCTTTCAAAAATCCCTAGAAATGCAAACGATTATGCATTTCAGTCTTAAGATACACTTTTTTAAAATGATATACAAGAATATTGAATAATAAAGTTTGTTACTTTATATGGCTGTGAATATTAAATAGACCACCACATTTCGTGGAAGTCTTTAAACATGTTATTTAAAATTATCCATTTCTTCAATTGCTTTTTCCCAAGCATTATTTGCATCATCTAGTTGTTTTTGAACATCATATAATTGTTCTTGAAGTGGTCCAAGTTTATCAAAATTGGAAGCGATGTCCGGATTAGCCATTTCATTTTGGATGCTTTGTTCTTGTTCTTCTAATTTTTCAATTTTTTGTTCAGCTTGGTCAATTGCACGTTGCAACTTTCTTTTTTGTGAATCACGTTGTTTTTGCTCTTGATAAGAAAGTTTTTGCTGGCTGATTTGTTTAGTAGGCTGTACTTTTGTTGAAGGCGAGACAGCTAATTCTTGTTTAGCTTTTTCGTCAAGATAGTAAGAATAGTTACCATTATATATCTTCGCGTGACCATCTCTAACAGAAAAGATTTTATTAGCTAATTGATTAATGAAATAGCGGTCGTGGGAAACGAATAACAAAGTACCATCGAAATCTTTTAGTGCTTTTTCGAGAACTTCTTTTGCCTCAATGTCTAGGTGGTTGGTAGGTTCGTCCATTAACAAGAAGTTATCATGCTCAAGAGAAAGAACTGTTAAAGTTAATCTAGCTTTTTGGCCACCAGATAGTTGTCCAACGGTTTTATCAATATCTTTAGCTGTAAAAAGAAAACTAGCTAATATTGAACGAACATCGCGTTCTGGCATTGTTTTGTGACGATCCCAAATAGTATCCAAAACGGTCTTAGAAGGATCGAGTCTTTGCAATTCCTGATCATAATAGCCGATGTCTAAAGATGCGCCGTATTTAATAGAGCCATCTTTAGGCTGCAATTGCTTCATTATAGTTTTAAGTAATGTAGATTTACCAATGCCATTTGGTCCGATAATAGCTACACGATCACCCTTATTAATTTGGAAGGAAATATCGCTGACCATTGTTTTATCTGGATAGCCAATAGCTAAATCGTTAAGAATTAAAACTTCCTTACCAGAAGGTCGCTCACTGTTAAAGTGAATTCGGACTTTGCTTTTATGCTTTGGTGGCTTAATTCGTTCAATCTTTTCAAGCTTTTTACGACGACTCTGAGCACGTTTGGTAGTAGTAGCTCTTACTAAATTTTTTTGAATAAATTCTTCGTCTTTTTTGATTTCAGCTTGTTGTTTTTCATATGCTGCTTCTTGGTCTTTATCGCGCTGTTCACGTTGCATTACGTAAGCAGAATAGTTGCCTTTAAAAGCGGTTAATTTACCAAATTGCAATTCGAAGATTTGAGTTGCTAAATGATCTAAAAAGTACTGATCGTGAGATACGACCAGAATTGCACCACTATAATTTTTTAAAAAACTTTCTAGCCAATCAAGCGTATCTAGATCAAGATAGTTAGTAGGTTCATCTAGTAAAAGCAGTGCAGGTTTGCGTAAAAGCAATTTAACGAAAGCTAATCTAGTTTTTTCACCACCAGAAAGACTGCCAATCTTCTTTTGCCAAGTATCTTCTGGAAACTTAAATCCGTTCAGAATACTTTTAATATCTGATTGGTAGGTATAACCGCCTTTTTGTTCAAAAGCAAATTGCTTTTGATCATATTGTTTGAGCAATTCTTGATCTTCAGGATGATTTGCAATCTGTTCTTGCATATAAGTTAAACTTTTTGCTTCTTTTATTAAAGGCGTAAAAACAGATTCCATTTCATCCCAAATGGTCTTGTCTTCGTTTAATGCATTTTCCTGAGCAATGTAACCTACATCAATGCCCTTGTTAACGGTGAATTCACCGTGAGTTGGTTCTTGCTCGCCTGTCATAATTTTTAATAGGGTAGTTTTACCAACCCCATTAGGGCCAACCAAACCGATTCGGGCATTAGAATCGATTGAAAAAGTAACGTTCTTAAATAACGTGTTGGCACCAAATTGTTGTTCTAAATCGTGTCCTTGTGCAATAATCATAATTTTTCACCTAATCATTATTCTATCATATGATGCAAGCCTAATATTACTGGTTTTCTCATGTCAATATGTGAAAAAGTGTATCTTTGTGAAAAAGATACTTGCACAAAAGGTATAATAACAGTTATGATGGTAGTGCTTGATTGTACATTCACAAACATGGAATAAGTTTGGAGGGCTTCAAATGGAAAAAATAAAGATTCCAAAGGCAACAGCCAAAAGATTACCATTATATTACCGTTATTTGCTGATTTTGAATGAAGAAGGCAAAGATAAGGTTTCATCAACTGAATTGTCAGAAGCTGTTCAAGTTGATAGTGCCTCAATTAGAAGAGACTTTTCTTATTTTGGCGCATTAGGTAAACGTGGATATGGCTACGACGTTAAGAACTTGCTTACATTCTTCAAGAAGATTTTGAATCAAGACACATTGACTAATGTTGCCTTGATCGGTGTAGGTAACTTGGGACGTGCCTTGTTAAATTACAACTTTAAACGTAGTAACAATATTAGAATTTCATGTGCTTTTGATATTAATAAGGAAATCACTGGTCGTATTTTAAGCGGTGTTCCCGTTTATGACATGGACGATTTAAAGCAACAATTGAGTGACCAACAAATTTCAATTGCAATTTTAACCGTTCCTTCAACTGCAGCGCAAAAGACAACTGATGAAATGGTAGATGCTGGTGTAAAGGGAATTATGAACTTTACTCCAATTAGATTGTCTGCTCCAGCTAATGTCCGTGTACAAAACGTAGATTTAGCCACTGAATTACAAACACTGATCTACTTCTTAGATAGTGATAAGGAAGATAAAGAAAATTAACAGAGGTATGAATTATCTTTGAAATCATTCATTTACGGTTGGGTCGTATTTGAATGATTTTTTTATAATGAAAATAAGAGGCAAAATTACAATGAGAATAGGTTCAGCTTTAAAAAAAGAGAGATTACGCATGGGATTGACTCAAGATGAAATGATCCAAGGAATTATTAAAAAGAGTCATTATTCAAAAGTCGAGCGAAATTTAGAAGGGATTTCTGCTGATAGTTTATTTGAAATTCTGTTTGCTCACAATATTGATATTGATAATTTCCTAGATCAAATAAAGGATGAATATAGGTCAGTTGAAGGCAAAAAAGCAATAAAGCTAAATCAAGAGGTTATAAAAGCTTTTAATGAATCTGCTACTAATAAAATGCAAGAAAAATTACATGATATTTTGCAATTAAAGGGTCAAACTATTTTTAAATATAGAGCTATTGTTTCTGTAGCTATTCTTAGTGGACAACTGAATTTATTGAGCCCTGATCTTAAAAAGCAAATTTTTTTGCAGTTTGCAAAGTATGATAACTGGTTTGAAAATGTGGATGCTTTACGCCTGCTTGCTAATTGCCTGCCTATTTTTAAGATAGAGCAATTGGACAACGTTATTAACCAACTACTTAGGCATTATTCTAAAAACAGAAGCTATTCAGAAAGAATGATCGAACGGATTGCCATTATTTGTAATAATTACCTATACTATTGCTTTTATTCCAATGTCGAGGGGAAGAATATTAGTGCTTGTCTAAAGTTTTTAAGTAATTTAGATTGTAGTTATCATTTTCTTTTTTATCATATTGCGGGAAAGTTTTATCTCCACTTATTTAAAGATGAAAAGAATGAAGCTAGAAAAATTAAAAAGCAGTTGATCTCTTATGGATATAAGAATTTAGTAAGTTCATGGAGGACGTAGTTTAGTAAGACGAAACTTTTGCAACAAATTTAATATTTGGAATAATAATTAGATTATCGTTAAAAAAGCGAGATGATAAATTTGATTTGGGAATTACCTATTATTGTCAATTGATTTTTTATAAAAGGAAAGAAGGTGAAAAAAATGAGACTTGAAGAAGAAGTTGAATTTGGCCCGTACAATAAGCCAAATACTTGTAATTGTACTACAGCTTGTTAGACTGTGATTTACAAAAGACTGATGAAATATGTTCAATGTCTTAATTTAATGATATTGAGATGTATTATCAGTCTTTTTTACTTATAATGGAGAAAATAATGGAGAAATTAAAAACTAATCTGGGATTTTTAGGAAATAAGAAGGATAGAATTTATGTTAATATTCCAGGTATTGACAGTGATCTCTTAACTATTCGGGTAGATAATTATAAGAAAGCTTTTAAATATTTAACAGATATATCAATTAATGGCAAAAATCAAATAACAGATTCGATTTCAAAATCATATAATCAATTTTTGGCAAAGCAGAATTTACTTTATTTAGACTATGATATTCAAAAGGAAAAGAATGTTAGAGCACTAAATTTCTTTAATAATATTTCACCGCTACCTAGTCGATATTCTATACAAGATAAATTTAAAAATTATACTATTGCAATTATAGGATTAGGGACACTTGGTACTTCATTGTTACAGTACCTTATTCAATTAGGAATAAAAAATTTTGTATTAATAGATGGTGATAAAGTTGAGAAAAAGAATATTAGTCATCAAAGGTTTTATTCACTAGTAGATATTGGCAAAGCTAAGGTTAGTGTTTTAAAGGAAAAGCTTCCAACTATTTGTGAAAATATTAATGTAGTAGCTTGTAATAAATATTTATCCGAGAATAATTTATTTTCAAAAATAATTGACAAGAAACTGAATGCTGTATTTTGTGCTTTTGATAATGCTAATTCAGATATTTTAAGAGACATTTTTGATTACTGCCATGAAAAAAATATTATTCCATATATTGCGGGATATAAACGAGAAAGTGTTACAGCACAATTACTTTCGACTAGATCTATTAAAAGTCTTATTACTGAGAGTGATCAATATGACATTATAAAAGAAAATTCTGGTGTAGGGTATTTAGGAGATATGGCTGCCATTTTATTAATAAGATTATGGCTACAAAGTATAGTTTCTTCTGCTGATTATGGTTGGGATTATTTAGAGTATAATTTGTTTTCTAATAAGCAGAGTTTAGTAGATAATAATGTACTGAATTATTATAAAATAGAAAGAAATACTACCTCTAATTTCTTTGATAAATATATTTTAAATCCTTATATTGATAAATTATATAGTGAATATTTGAGAACATCACAAAATCAGTATAAATTTGAAATAAGTACATTGTTGAAAAAGTTTAAAAAGAAAAATAACTTTGTAGAAAATACTGAGGAAAGACAATATGAAAAAATGTTGGACCACCTTACTATTTCATACAAAGATAAAATATATTCTATACAAGAATTTTATTATAAGGTCTTAGCAGAGAATCAGGTGCCTTTAAAAAAGTATAAAGAATTTTATCAGAAGTTATATAAGGTAAAAAGTAATGCACTAAATGTTTTAAAAGAGAAGCAGAAAAGAATTGCAAAAAAATACAGAAAATCTATTTCTAACTCTATTGAAGAAATCATTGATCCAATTGTAATCAATTTAAACGAATTATATTTTGAAAACAATAAGGTGGATTTTATTAAGTATAATCTAAATTATAAGTATAATTATAAAATGTCATTAAATGATCAAATAGAAAAAATTTGCCGTCTTGATAATTTTTTACCAGGTTACGAAATGACACAACATATTAAATATTTGTTTGATCATAATTTTATTGATATTTCAAGAAATAATAAAAATTCTTTTACTATATTAAATCAAAGACAATTTGATATGAATACAGTTATTTCTTTTAAAAATGATATTTCAGGGCTTCTTAATATGGCACATGAAGTTGGCTTAAATTATTTCTCTTCATTTGTGTTAGATAAAAAAATAGTCGATAATTTCTCATCCTATACAAGGGAACTTTTTTCTTTTATGAATGAGATACTTATTTTATATAGTAGTAAAAATTGGAAAAGAAAGATTAGTTATAGAGAATTATTAGAATATTTATATAGACAGATTTCTAATCCATATTCAATTGATTTATATGAAGAAGGTATTTTTACAAGCAAAAACACCTTAGATTGGACTAGTATACTTTCTATTAGACGAAGTATCACACATAGGTTGAATCCTAATATTAAGTTTACTAATTTTGATGTAACTAACCTAAATATTGTCACAAATTTTGGAATTCTTTTTTCGGAGAGAAAATTGTATCTCTATCCAGAAATGTATTTAATAGCTTTCTTTTTAGTTCAAAAGTTTCTAGAAGAACCATTATTATATGAAAAGTTTATAAATTATTTGAGTCAATCGAATGACTTAGAATATAATACGATATTAAATAAGGTATATGGAGAAACAGTGCAAGGAGCAATCAAAAAGGGTGGAAAAGCATTACTCTCTTTTTTAAGGAACTATGGTGTAGATAATGGCAATTAAAATAGCTAAACCAATAACCACATTGATGTTTATTTTTCTTGCAATAATTCGGTCATGTCAAACGCTTTTCATTGCTTGGGTAGTAAAATTACTAATTAATTTTGCTACAGGTAAAAGTAGTGGTTTACTAAATATCGTTCTTTTAAGCACTTTTGGATTGTTCTTCTTTTTACTGTTTGATCTCTTGTATGAAAAGGTATATTCCAAGTTAATATTGGAAATAAACATGAAGATAAAATCTAGGGCAGCATTATGTTTAATCTTCAATCCAGATGTTGCAAAAGATGTTGATACTTCATTTCTAACAAATGATCTTAAGCAAATTGAAATAAATAAAATCGCTTCAGAGTTGGAAATTATCACAAATATTATTCAGTTGACTTTAGCATTGATTTTTGCGTTATACAATTCTGCTTTGCTGACTATTATATTTCTTTTTGCATCTTTTATTCCAGGAATTTCACAGCGTTTATTTGGTATTCCAATTGAAAAAAGTTCAGAAAAATGGGAGCAAAAAAATAGTAATTACACAGAAATTGTAAAAGAAACACAAAATATTTCTGAGACAGCCCGGCTATATAATTCACGACAGAATATTTGGAATAGGTTTAGATCCGCAGCTTTTCGAATGGAAGAATCATTATTTAGGTTAAACTGTTTGCGTGGCTTTTCAAATGAAACAGTAGAATTACTTGCTTATGCTTTTAGCATGCTGATTCCTACTGCAGTTGGCGTGCTTTTAGTAAAAGAAAATAGTGTTACCTTAGGAACATTAATGATGATTAGTACCTTATCTAATAGTTTTGTCAATCCATCAATTTCAATTTTCTATTCGTTAAACAATATCAAGACAACCAAGCCAATGTGGGATAAGTTTACTAAGTTAAATGTAGTAACAAGTAAAAATAATCGCTTACCGTTTGGAAAATTCTCCGGGTTGACCTTGAAAAACGTATATGTTGAATTAGGAAATCATTCAATTATTAATAATCTTAGTTTAAATATTAAACAAGGTGAAAAGGTGCTATTAATGGCACCATCTGGTTGGGGTAAAACTACATTATTAAAGACTTTATTAGGCATAATTCCAATCAAAAAAGGAAAATACTTATTAAATGGTAATGATGCCGAAAAAGAAAAAAGTGAAATTCATTTATATTTTAGTTGTATTAATCAACAACCTAAATTATTAAATGATACGATTCTATATAATATAACTTTAGGAAATAAAATTTCAGATCATCAGTTAAAAAACATAGTTAATATTTCAGGGCTCGATACTCTTATTCAAGAGAAAGGTTTGAACTATATTATAGGACAAGATGGAAAGAGGTTGTCTGGAGGTCAGAAACAAAGAATTGAGATTGCCAGAGCATTGTACTTTGATCGATCAATTATTATTGCGGATGAAGCAACTTCAGCGTTGGACAATAGGCTTTCTCAGGAAATTCATGATGCATTGACTAACATTAAAGGTAAAACTATTATTGAGGTAGCACACAAGATATCTGATAATGAAAAAAAGCAGTTCGATAGAATAATCGAACTAGATAAACTGAATTAATTGGCTATATAGAGCAAAAAGGGAGTAGGTTATGCTACTCCCTTTTTTTTATGTGTGTCGGGCATGGAATTCATCTAGTTCAATGAAAGTTTGTACCACGGGTAGTTGTCACCAAGTGTAGTGAACCACAAGCTGGTAACGGTGACGTTATGAGTGAAGAAAGTGGCTAGCGAGTTTTCCGAGCCTACGTATAGAAACCTGGTCAGGCCAAATGGCGAATAAGACTGCCATTCAAGTCGAAGTCCCAAAGACAAACGTAAAGCCAAGACGGTAAACCAGGAGGCAGTGGAAAGCAAAAGATGAATGCCTTACCCCGAGAGATCTTGCGGATAGGCAAGCCGAGCAAGCTTTAATATCAGCGATCGTAAGCCTGGTCGAAAAAGGTTAATCACGAGAAGTCAGCTGAGGTCATAGTAGCGAAGAGGGTCTTGTAATGAGACTGGATGCGAAGGACCTAATGTTTGTAAGAGCATATCCCGCTATAAGCAATGTTCAGACAGTCCGAATAAGAGGATAGCCTAGCACAAAGAGAACGTAGCTCTTTGATGGTGAAAGCAATTGGGATAACTCTGAATAAATCTACAAGTAGAATGGAGATATCACGAGATGAAATTAATTGAACAGATTCTGAGTCAAAGCAATCTCAAAGAAGCGATTCGCAGAGTCAAAATCAATAAAGGCGCCCCTGGCGTGGACCGAAAGAATGTTGATGAGCTTGATGCCTATTTTAAGAAGCATCAAACCGAAATCAAAGCCTCAATCATGGAAATGAAGTATCGCCCACAGCCAGTCAAACGGGTTTATATTCCCAAAGCCAACGGCAAGAAGCGGCCTTTAGGAATACCCACGGTCGTAGACCGGGTAATCCAACAGGCAGTAGCTCAGGTGCTGATGAAGATCTATGATCCTCATTTTAGTGAGCATAGCTATGGCTTTAGACCTAAACGCAGTGCCCATGATGCCATTGAGCAAGTCTTGGAGTACTTGGATGAAGGTTATCAATGGATAATTGATTTAGACATTGAGAAATACTTTGACACGGTCAATCATGACAAGTTAATTTCAATAGTAAGAGAACGGGTAAATGACAAAACCACCCTCCATTTGATTCGAGCCTTCCTTAAAGCTGGAGTCATGGAAGATGGTTTGGTTAAGCCTAACAAGCTTGGCGTACCACAAGGCGGACCGCTTTCGCCAATCCTGTCCAACATCTATCTAGATAAAATGGACAAGGAATTGGAACAGCGTGGCTTGCATTTTGTCCGTTACGCGGATGACTACAATATCTTTGTCAGAAGTGGAAAATCTGCCAAACGCGTGATGAACTCAATTTCATTATGGCTGGCAAGAAAGCTGTTCTTAAAAGTCAACGCAACTAAAACCAAGGTTGTCAGACCAACTAAGAGCAACTTTCTAGGCTTTAGCTTTTGGAAAGGCGGTCAGCACTGGCAAGCAAAGCCAGGAGATGACCGCAAAACCAAGCTTTATGACAAAATCAGATTGCTTTTATGTCGTAAAAGAGCAGCGGCACAGCCTTTATCGCTAATATTTACTAAAGTAAATCAAGTGATTAGAGGCTGGATCAACTACTTTGGCATTGGCACAATGAATACTTTATGGATAAATTTGGTCAATGGCTGCGGCATAAGATACGGGTGGTAATCATTAAACAATGGAAACGTCCTAGAAGAATATATACCAACTTGATGCGAATAAACAAGGCGTTAAAGTGCAACTTTAGTGATGAAGATATTAATAAAGTAGCCAATACGCGCTTAGGCTGGTATAGAAGAATCAACGGGACTATCATTAATTTCATGCTCAGCCCTAAAGTATTAGGGATCAAGAAAGCGGATCGACCAGGACTGGTCAATCCGCTGGAATACTATTTATCTCGTAGATAATTACAAATATAGCGCCGGATATGGAACCGTACGTCCGATGCAATGAGAGGGGGCGAGCTTGAAAGCTCCCTCTACTCTATGCCGTCGTGTCACTTTTAATCAATTTAACGGGTAAAACATAATTCTTCTGTTTAAATTTCTGGTCTGGTTGTGCAATTCGCTCCAGGATTAACTTAACTAATAAAGTTGCAATATCATGAATTGGCTGAGCAATTGTGGATAGTTCCGAATGGTAAGTTTGAATTTGCTTTGTTCCGTCAAAACCAATCACTTTTAATTCCTTAGGCACTTTAATGCCTAATTTTTTTGCTTCTTGTAAAACTAACACTGCAGTTAAATCATCTGTGCAGACGACGCCATCAGGCTGATCATTGACTAACATGTCATGAATTTTCATATTTTTAATGTTGGAAGAATCAGAAAAAGCAACTGAACGAATGTGGGCTGAAAAGTGACATTCCTTTGCTTCATCAAGATAAGCTGCTAGTCGTTCGTCAGTCGGATTACCTTTTCTGTGTTCATTGCCCAGAAAGTAAATTTTGTGACAACCAGCTTGAACCAAGTCATGTACTGCCAACTTGATGCCTTGATAATTATCACAACTAACAATTGGAACATTATCAGATAGCTTTCGGTCGAAAGAGACAATTGGCAAACCTAGTTGTTGGTATTCATTGATACCTAGATTGTGCGCACCAGCGATAATGCCATCAACTTGATTAGCCTGAAGCATGCGCAGATATTCGCGTTCTTTTTCTTTGTTTTGTCCTGCATTGCATAGGATTACTTTATAGTTTTGTTGGAATAAAGTGGTTTCGATATCCTGTACTAATTCCGCAAAAAAAGGATTAGTGATCTCAGGAAAAATCAAACCGACTAATTTCATTTTCTTTCCTTGTAATGAGCGGGCAATAGAATTGGGACGATAATTTAATTCCCGCATTGCGGCAAAAACTTTATCTTTAGTTTTTTGACTTAAATAGCCATGGTTGTTGATTACCCGCGAAACGGTAGTTACAGAGCAACCGGCTTTTTTGGCAACGTCGCTTAATTTTGCTGCCATAGTATCACCTGATGTTTAAAGAATTGTTTGCATTTGCCAAAGCTTGCCAGTGTAGTCAATGTCTTGAGCAAACGCAATTTTTTTGTTGGTCTGATCGGCAAAGTAGCGTCCAGTCAATACCTTTTCACCATCATTAACGAATACTTCAATTAATGAATGATCAACAAAGATATCAAGCTTGAGGTCATGATTTGGTGAAAGCGTAATAGCTCGACTTTCGCCATAATCAACTGCTACTTTTTGCCCAGCATGAGCACGATCTAATACTAATTTACCATTTTTGGTATCGAAATTGAGCTGTAAACTGTTACTTAAGTCATTATTTGCAGCTAAATGTAAAGTGCCACTTTGGTTAGCCTTAATTGTTAATTCAAGTTCAAATTGTTGGCCGGCTTGATCGCTGACTACTTGATTAGATATGCTTGCTTCGTTTTTGCGGATACTGCTTATTGCCTTAACTGGCGTTTGAATTAACTTGTCACTCTTTAGGTGGAGTTCCTTCACTTGACTCAAGCAGTTAGCCCAGTTTTCATCATCAGTAGGGTAAGTAGTGTCAGGCAAGCCAACCCAACTGACTTCGTAGGCATTACCATCTGGGGCGTTAAAGGCCTGAGTGGCATAAACATCGAACCCGTGATCCAAATTGTGTAATTTACCTGGATTAATTAACTTATGATTTTCCCAGTCAATATCATCAGCAATAACGTACATATTTGGATAAATGTCATCATAAGCTGCTACTTTTTTGTCTAAACCCTGAGGACAGAAAATGACCACGACTTTGCCATCAACACGGACGATGTTAGGACATTCGATCATGTAACCTAAGTCATCTGTGCCCATGTCTAAGAAGCCTAGTTCTTCCCAATTCTTTAAATCCTTTGATTTCCACACATCAATATGACCATGTTTTTCAGCTTTGTCTTGTGCACCCAAAATAGCGTAGTAGGTGTCGTTTTGCTTTAAAATTTGTGGGTCGCGGAAGTGTTCAGTAATGTGGTCAGGATTCTTAAATAAGATAGTTTTATCAGCAACCTTCCCATTTTTGTCCATCCAAGCACCAACTTGGTAAGGGATGCGAACCCAATTTTCATCGCGGTGGTTACCTGTGTACATTAGGAATAATTTGCCGTCAATTTCACGAGCAGAACCTGAGTATGCCCCGTGAGAATCAGCCATTGTATCGGGTTCAACAGCTAAGCCTAAGCTTTCCCAGTTAACTAAATCTGATGATTTAAAGTGAACCCATGACTTTAAGCCGTGAACAGCACCAAATGGATATGATTGATAGAAAAGATGATATTCACCATTAAAGTAAGAAAAACCATTTGGATCGTTGATTAACCCAGAAATTGGATGTAAGTGATAGTGCATTTGGTAAGGGGAATTGGCTGCTTGTGCTTGCAAATGAAGTAAAGTATCGGCATCCCATTTACTATAAGGTAAGTAACGTTTTTCTCTTGTCCATTCCATAATAAAAGCCTCCGTGTAAGCGTTATCTTTATATGATATTTTAGTAGATTATAAAAAAAGTGTCAAACGATTATCATATTTTTGCATATTGGTATTTACCACAATACTGCCTTATTTATCCATAAGAAAAACTATAAGTAAAAATAAAATATAGAAATTTATGTCAAACGATTGACATATTTTTCGAATGCGCTATCATAATTAGTGAAATTAGAATAAAGCGTTTACATAGGAGGAAACAAATATGGACCACAGAAAGGTGGCTGAACGAGTAATTAAAGACGTGGGCCGCGACAATATTATCGCTGGTGCTCACTGTGCTACTCGTTTGCGTTTAGTTTTAAAAGATGACTCAAAGGTTGACCAAAAAGCATTGGACAACGATCCAGATGTTAAAGGTACCTTTAAGACTAATGGCCAATATCAAGTTATTATTGGACCAGGGGATGTTAATGACGTTTACGACGAATTCATTAAAATCACAGGTCTTAAGGAATTATCAACCGATGATTTAAAGAAGGTAGCAGCTGAAGGTCAAAAGAAGAATCCAATCATGGACTTCATTAAGCTTTTGTCTGACATCTTCGTTCCAATTATTCCAGCCTTAGTTGCTGGTGGTTTGTTGATGGCTTTGAACAACTTCTTGACTTCACCAGGACTATTTGGTCCTAAGTCAGTTGTTCAAATGGCTCCAAACATTGCCGGAATGTCAGAAATGATTCAGGTAATGTCAGCCGCTCCATTTATCTTCATGCCAATTCTAGTTGGTATGTCGGCGGCTAAACGGTTTGGTGCCAACCAATTCTTAGGTGCAACAATCGGTATGATTATGACTACACCTGGACTTCAAGGTGCTAACCACTTCTGGAACATCTTCGGTTTGCACGTTGCTCAAACCAACTACCAATACCAAGTTATTCCAGTTTTAGTAGCTGTTTGGGTATTATCAATTTTGGAAAAATTCTTCCACAAGCACTTACCATCTGCAGTTGACTTTACCTTTACGCCACTTCTTTCAATTATGATTACTGGTTTCTTGACTTTCACAATCATTGGACCAGTATTCAAGGGCGTATCTGACGCTATTACTAATGCAATCGTATGGCTTTACAACACTACTGGTGCCTTTGGTATGGGTATCTTTGGTCTTACTTACTCAGCAATTGTTACTACTGGTCTTCATCAAAGTTTCCCAGCCGTTGAAACTCAACTTTTGGCAGCCTTTGCTAAGAATCCAGCAAGTTCTGGTGACTTTATCTTTGTTACTGCATGTATGGCTAACGTTGCTCAAGGTGCCGCAACCTTCGCAATTTACTTCTTAACTAAGAACAAGAAGATGAAAGGTTTGGCAAGTTCATCAGGTGTATCTGCACTTCTTGGTATTACTGAACCAGCATTGTTTGGTGTTAACTTGAAGTATAAGTTCCCATTCTTCTGTGCTTTGATTGGTTCAGGTGTTGCTGCCGCATTTGCAGGCTTTACACATGTTACTGCTGCTGCACTTGGTTCAGCTGGTTTCCTTGGATTCCTTTCAATTTATCCAAAGACCATTCCAATGTGGATCGTTTCTGTGTTAATCAGTTTCGCAGTTGCCTTCATCTTAACTTACGTTTACGGTAAGGGTCACTTGAAGGAAGAAGTTGCTGAACAAGACGTTCCAGTAAACGATGCTGCTGATTACGCTGAAGAAAACCAAAAGGCAGAAAAGCTTGGTAAAGAAGAATTATCATTAAAGGATGAAATTATTGTTTCACCAGTTAATGGTACTCCTGAAAGTTTAACTAAGGTTAATGACCAAGTATTCTCAGCTAAGTTAATGGGTGACGGTGCCGCTGTTATCCCTAGTGATGGCACAATTTACTCACCAGTTAATGGTACTGTAACTATTGCTTATGAAACTAAGCACGCATATGGTATTAAGTCAGATAACGGTGCAGAAGTCTTGATTCACATCGGTCTTGATACTGTAAACCTTAAGGGTGAACACTTTGAAAGCTTTGTAAAACAAGGTCAAAGAGTTGAAAAAGGCGATAAGCTTGGCAGCGTTGACCTTGATGCTGTAAAGAAGGCAGGTTACGACACTACTGTTATGGTAGTCATTACTAACACTGCCAACTATGCAAATGTTCAACGCATTACTGATGCAGGTGACAAGCACGGTGATAAGCTGATTGCTGTTACTGCTCACGAATAATTGTTAACGCTCCTCTATGAATCAAAATTAAAACAATTATTAATATGAAGAAAATCGCTCAAGAAACAATCTTGAGCGATTTTTCATGTTAAATAATATAATTGATTAAAAATTCTAAATTGTTAGAAGGAAAAATTATGACGATTGGTGATGCTTTAAGAAAAGAAAGAGAAAACTTGGATTTGACGCAAAAAGAAATGGTGGAAGGAACATCTATTTCTGTATCTCATTATTCTAAGATTGAAAATGATATTCAGGACATAAAGGCAAAAGACTTATTTGAATTATTAGATGCTAGAAAAATCGATGTTAATAATTTTAGAAAAAAGATTATTGATAAAAAACGGAATAGTTTAAATGAACTAGCAGATCAGTTAACTAAAGCTTTTTATAAGCCAGCTATTAAATTGGCTAAGGCAGTAAAAGAACAATTAGCCGATTTTTCTGATGCGGAAGAGTTACAAATTCGGGCTGAATTAGTAGTTGCAGTTTTGACTAATAATTTAAAAGAAACCAAGCAAGAACTAAGCGCAAAGTTAATTAATTATTTTGAAAGGGATGCTACCTGGATGGATGATCCAGATATGTTGAGAATTATTGGAAATTCTACTAGAGTAATTGATTTTAACTTCTTAGCTACCTTGATGAATAAATTGTTGGTGAAATATCAAAAGATAGATCAATATCCATTAGATACACAAAAGCGTATTGGCAATATTTTCGTTAATTATTTGCATGTTTTATATGATTATCGTGCTAAAAGAATGGCTCGAAAATATATCAATTTTTTACAAAATTTACCGGGAATTCCTGAATTGACCTTAGATAAGCTGATGGGTGATTATTATGATGCTGTTTTTTTCAAGAATGAAAAGGAATTGGCACAAACTTTAAGCGTATTAAAACGAGTTGTCCCTAAGATAGTAAGTGGACTACCAGAGAAATAGTTTCCATTTGGAAAACAAGATCAAGGTTTGGTAAAGGAAGTATCTAATTAAAAAGATAATGGTTAATATCAAAGGTGTGAGAAAAGAAGGAAGGTATAGATATGGATATATTGGTAACACCAGTAATTTCTACAATTATTGGTTTGATGTGGCTTGTGTAAAACTGGAAGGAAGAATTATAGAATTCGAAATGATCAAGAATACTTAAGTTTCCCGTCACCTCAAACTTGGTTGACAGGTACTGCGAGTGGTCATACTCAGACATGGGAATATGCTACAAAAAATAATTGGTTTGTGGGTGTGAAGCCTAATGAACGAGTTACTGAGGGAATTAAATGGAGTACTCAGATTGCTCGAATGAAATTTGGAGAGAGTTATGACAAAAATACTCAATTACCTCGGTTATCTCAGTTAGTTGAAGCAACAGATGCCAATTGGCATGGTCAACACTTATTGAGAGTAGAAGCCGCAGCAACTCCTAATTATGATAAGTTACTGATCGCAGGTATTTGGAATAATTATTCAGGTCATTTTGCTTTGTATAATTTAGATTCAATTAATAGTAAATTGAATTCTTATGGTACAACACCAGTTCCAATAAATGTATTTGATAAAGAGAAGAATGCATTTCACATTGATAACTTTTTTAATGGCGGCAGTGGAGATACGTATATCGATTCTGTACAAGGATTTGATATCGATAATAACTGGAATATTTATGTTACTTGTCAAAAATCTACCACTATAGAAAGTGACATTCATCCTAAGATTGTAAAAATTCCATGGGGATCTTCGTCTAATAATAATGGTCAAGCCTTCTCATTAAATGGTATAGTAGATAATAATTATTATACAGAGTTAGAAAGTATTCAAATTACTGGAACTGGAAACGTATATGTGACAGCATCGTACCATGATAAATATGATGCTAATAACACAGTTGTAGAAAGTAGAATATATCAAGTGTTTGGTATCTTATAAAGGTGACTATTGAATGAAACATTCTAAAAAGTATTTGAACTTTTACATTGCGGTACTTATGGTGGTGAGCTTCCTCTGTTTCTTCTCACAAAATACATCAGCTGCAACTTATACTGGTACATTGAATCATAATACTTATGTATATGATAAAAGTGGTAAACGTAAGACTTCCTACAAGAAATTGTTTAAGGGAGAAAAAGTTACGTTAGTTGGTAACTTAACATCTAAAACGGTAACTAATCCATATACTAGTATGCCTTATACTAGAAGCCAGTATGATGGACTTCCGGTTAATGCACCATTCTACTTTTTTGTAAACGATTATGGTCAACCAAAAAAGATGTGTTATGTTTCATATCGCATGATTAAAAAGCAGCCATACTATAACATGGGGCAAGGTAATTATGTTAAAGCAGCCAATGTGGGCCATATAGGTAAATACGCAGTTTACGCTACAGAATTAACTTTGACTGTTAAGCGTGATGCTCATCTGTATAATTATGCGGGTAATCCAATTTCTCAGATGGTTAAAAAGGGGCAAAAAGTCAGAGTTGATGCTTTACTCAATTTGAAAAACTATAATGTTTCTAGCAGGGTTTATTGCTTCTACCGGATCAAAGGAACACAAACTTATATCTATGCAAATGATACAAAACGTCCAAGAATTGATTTGCAGTTTGCGGAAACTATAGAGAATAGACAAAAAGAACAGGATAGGCTACACAGTAAAAACTAATATGAAGAAAATCGCTCAAGAAACAATCTTGAGCGATTTTTCATGTTATGCTACAAAAAAGAAGGTGGATAATCATGAATGTAAAAAGAAATCGAACTTGGTTATTGTTCATTGCTTGCATCATTTTGAGCATAGTTTTTATCTTTTTTAGTGGAGTGAAGAATGTTACTAAAAGTTATGGCATAGTTTTGCCCATCTTTTCAATTTTGCCCATTATTCCGGCAATTCTATTAACGGCCAAAATAAAACTGCCACGCATTTTTACTAGTGGTTTAACTTTTATTTTCTATTTGCTTTAGATGGTTTCGCTAGGCTTTAACTACTACCTACAAAGTTGGGCAGGAATCGTCTTCATAATTATTCTAGTCATCTTTTTCATGCTTTTGGGGATGCTTGTTGCCTTGATTAGAACTTTGTGCAGTCGGAAAAATGGCAAATATTACTTTACCGATGAAGAAGCAAATAAAACATATGAATATACCAGCTTTGGTAAGGCTTATAAAAAGCAATTATCTTATACCTTGGTCGAAGGACTATGGGATGCATTATTTTCTTCAATTTTTGATTGGTTTTAAAAAATGACCGCTTACTTCAATTTTGTGACCACTTAGTTGAATTAGCTAGTTTTTCTTAATAAAACGCGTTGTAATAAAACTATAGAAATGAAGGGGATGAAAAAATTGAAGGTTAAATTAGAAATTGATCCTGATAACCAAGAATCAGAAGTAATCATCAAAGCTAATAAAATTACTCCAGAAATTGAGCGGATTTATCGCAAGCTGCAAGATGAATCATCTCATCCTGATCAAATTACTGGAGTAAAGGATGACAAAGCATATTATCTCGATATAAATCAGATTCTATTCTTTGAAACTGCTGATAAACAGGTAATGGCACATACTATAAATCATAGCTATGCTGTGAAATACAAGTTGTATGAATTAGAAAATTTGCTTGGCGGACAATTTATGCGAGTATCTAAATCAACAATTCTTAACTTAGATCAGATTTATGCTTTGACTAAATCAATTTCTAATTGCCAGATTCAATTTCATCATTCTTACAAAACCGTTTATGTTTCTAGACGTTACTACCGCGAATTAAAAGATAAATTAAACGAAAGAAGGACTTACTAATGAAAGCTAAGTGGAGTCGAATTTTCTGGGGCGTTGGGTTAATTGCAGCTGCCGTGTTCTTAGTAATTGACCAGTTACATTTATTACCATTTACGATAGGTTTCTGGGCGATCTTTTGGACAGTAGTTTTTGCAGCTAGTTTAATTACTTCAATAATAAATAAAAATTTATATGGGTCTATTTTTTCAATTGCATTTTTATTAATTATTTATGCTAAGCCACTTCATATTGCAGCGCTTGCTCCGTGGACTATTTTGCTTGTCGCATTTCTAATTTCTGCTGGAATTAGTTTGATTTTTAGAAAAAGTTTCAAGCCGACAGTGATTATTAATGGTAAAAAAGTGGATGCTAACTGGTCAGATTTGAAAAATAAAACTTTTGACTCAGACAATGTGATCACTGATAGCAGCTTCGGTGTTGATAGTGATAATGTGGTGATCAGTGGAAAAATGTCAGAAGCTTCACGCTATATCCATTCACAAAATTTAAAGACTATTACTATTGATTCTACTATGGGCGAAGTTAGCGTTTATTTAGACGGTGCTAAAGCTGCAGGAGATGAAGTAATTATGAACGTTAATACTTCAATGTGTGACGTTAATGTTTATATTCCTAGTGATTGGCAAGTTGAAAATAATATGCAAAATAATTTTAGCGATGTTGATATCGACCATAGCGAAGGAACAGGTACAAAGCTGATCTTACAAGGCAAGAACACTATGGGAGACTTAAATATTAAACACGTAAAAGCTTAAGAAAAAACATAATTAGCACTCTTTTGTAAAAAGTGCTAATTTTTTCTTGCTTTTTTTTGGTAAACGGGTTATTATCATATTTGTAAGTTAGCACTTGATAAATAAGAGTGCTAATCAATTAATAATGATTTTAAACTTTTAAAAAGAAGAAAATAAGTTATAAGGGGGACTAAACGTGTTACAACCAATCGGTGATCGTGTAATCGTTAAAGTTAAAGAAGAAGAAGAAAAGACAGTTGGCGGCATCGTTTTAGCATCAAATGCTAAGAAGAAGCCAATTGAAGGCGAAGTTGTAGCTGTCGGTGAAGGTGCTTACGCATCAAACGGCGAAAAGATTCCTATGGTCGTTAAGAAGGGCGACGTAGTTATCTACGACAGATATTCGGGCACTAACGTTGAATACGAAGGCGAAAAGTATTTAGTTCTTCACGAAAAAGACATTTTAGCAATTGAAAAGTAATTAAAGGAGCGGATATAGAATATGGCAAAAGATATTAAATTCTCAGAAAATGCAAGACGTTCCCTTTTAAAGGGTGTTGACAAGTTAGCTGATACTGTTAAGACCACTATTGGTCCTAAGGGTAGAAACGTTGTTTTGGAACAAAGCTACGGCAACCCAGATATTACTAACGATGGTGTTACTATTGCTAAGTCAATTGAATTAAAAGACCACTACGAAAACATGGGTGCTAAGCTTGTTGCCGAAGCTGCACAAAAGACTAACGACATTGCCGGTGATGGTACTACTACTGCAACTGTTTTAACTCAAGCAATTGCTCGTGAAGGTATGAAGAACGTTACTGCTGGTGCTAACCCTGTAGGTATTCGTCGTGGTATTGAAAAGGCTACTAAGGCTGCTGTTGATGAATTACACAAGATCAGCCACCAAGTAGAATCAAAAGACCAAATCGCTAACGTAGCTGCTGTTTCATCAGCATCTAAAGAAGTTGGTGACTTAATCGCTGACGCTATGGAAAAGGTTGGTCACGATGGTGTTATCACTATTGAAGACTCACGTGGTATTAACACTGAACTTTCAGTAGTTGAAGGTATGCAATTCGATCGTGGTTACTTATCACAATACATGGTAACTGACAACGACAAGATGGAAGCAGACCTTGATAATCCTTACATCTTGATCACTGACAAGAAGATTTCAAACATTCAAGACATCTTGCCACTTCTTCAAGAAATTGTTCAACAAGGTAAGGCTTTGTTAATCATTGCTGACGATGTTTCTGGTGAAGCTCTTCCAACTCTTGTATTGAACAAGATCCGTGGTACTTTCAACGTTGTTGCTGTTAAGGCTCCTGGCTTTGGTGACCGTCGTAAGGCTCAATTACAAGATATCGCTGCTTTGACTGATGGTACAGTAATTACTGATGACTTAGGTCTTGAATTGAAGGATGCTAAGATTGATCAATTAGGTCAAGCTCGTCGTGTAACTGTAACCAAGGACTCAACTACTATTGTTGACGGTGCTGGTTCAAAGGACGCTATCCAAGAACGTGAAGATTCAATCAGAAAGCAAATTGAAGAATCAACTTCAGACTTTGACAAGAAGAAGTTGCAAGAACGTCTTGCAAAACTTACTGGTGGTGTAGCTGTTATCCACGTTGGTGCTGCTACTGAAACTGAGCTTAAGGAACGTCGTTACAGAATCGAAGATGCCTTGAACTCAACCCGTGCTGCTGTTGACGAAGGTTATGTTGCTGGTGGTGGTACTGCTTTGGTAGACGTAGAAAAGGCTATCAAGGACCTTAAGGGTGACACTCCAGATGAACAAACTGGTATCAACATTGTTTTAAGAGCACTTTCAGCACCAGTTCGTCAAATTGCTGAAAACGCAGGTAAAGACGGTGCCGTTGTATTGAACAAGCTTGAAAACCAAGAAAACGAAGTTGGTTACAACGCTGCTACTGACAAGTGGGAAAACATGGTTGACGCAGGTATCATTGACCCAACTAAGGTAACTCGTACCGCTTTACAAAACGCTGCTTCAATTGCTGCATTACTCCTTACTACTGAAGCTGTTGTTGCAGAAATTCCTGAAGAAAAGTCAGCTGCTCCACAAGGTGGTAACCCAGCAGGTGCACCAGGAATGGGTATGTAATTTAGAAACTAATTTCTGATAACAGAATAAAACTCTCACTCTAGTTCAAATCCAAATAAATACTTAAATAGACTTCGAAGTTGAGCAAAAAAGTTCAGCTTCGAAGTTTTTCTTTTATCTTCCTTTATAGCGTATAATAATTACCAGTGATCAAGCATAGGAATAGAAAAGAGATTGTATGGCAAAAGCAAGTACGACTCCAATGATGGAGCAATATTACGAAATTAAAAAGCAATATCCTGATGCCTTTCTTTTTTATCGCGTCGGAGATTTCTATGAACTTTTCGAAGACGATGCGGTTAAGGGCGCTCAGATTCTTGAATTAACTTTAACACACCGTTCAAATAAAACTAAGAATCCAATTCCGATGGCTGGTGTACCTCATTTGGCCGTTGATACTTATGTAAATACTTTGGTTGAAAAGGGATATAAGGTTGCACTTTGCGAACAGCTCGAAGATCCTAAAAAAGCTAAGGGCATGGTAAAGCGTGGCATTATTCAATTGGTAACTCCAGGTACCATGATGAATGAAGGTCCCAATGATGCTAAGGATTCTAACTATTTAACTTCAGTGGTGACTACTAAGAGTGGCTTTGGCTTAGCCTACAGTGATTTATCAACTGGTGAGATTTATGCGACACATTTGAAGAGCTTCGAAGCTGTTTCTAATGAACTTTTATCATTAAGAACACGCGAAGTTGTTTACAATGGTCCTTTGACTGAACAAAATAAGGACTTTATGCATAAGGCTAATATCACCGTTTCTGCGCCTACGCCAATTGAAGGCGAACATGCCGAGATTTCTTATGTTGAACAAAATTTAACCAATAAGGCAGAAAAAGAAGCTACACATCAACTGGTAGGCTATCTTTTATCTACCCAAAAGAGAAGCTTAGCCCACTTGCAAATTGCTAAGAGCTACGAAGTAAACCAATACTTACAGATGTCGCATACTGTTCAAAATAATTTGGAATTAGTTGCATCTGCTAAAACTGGTAAAAAAATGGGCTCGCTTTTCTGGGTTCTTGATAAAACTCATACGGCAATGGGTGGGCGTCTGCTTAAGCAATGGTTAGCTCGACCACTGCTCAATGTGGATGAGATCAACCACCGTGAAGAAATGGTGCAAGCTCTGCTTGATGGTTACTTCACACGTGAAAATGCGATTGATGCTTTGAAGGGCGTTTATGACCTAGAGCGTTTAACTGGTCGAATTGCCTTTGGCAATGTTAATGCACGTGAACTTTTGCAATTATCCCGCTCACTTCAAGCTGTGCCTGTAATTTTGGATGCTTTGAACCAATCAGATAGTCAAGTGCTAGAAGATTTTGCCAAAAAGATTGATCCATTAAAGGGCGTAGCAGAAATGATTTCAACGACTTTGGTTAAGGATCCACCAATTTTGACTACAGAAGGTGGCTTAATTCGCGAAGGCGTTGATAAGCAACTGGACCGCTACAAGGATGCCATGAATAATGGTAAAAAGTGGTTAGCTCAAATGGAAGCTGACGAACGACAAAAGACCGGTATTGATAACTTGAAAGTTGGCTATAACAAGGTCTTTGGCTATTACATTCAAGTATCTAACGGTAATAAGAGCAAGGTGCCACTGGATCGCTACACGCGTAAACAGACTTTGACCAACGCTGAACGTTACATTACGCCAGAGTTGAAGGAACACGAAAACTTAATCTTGGAGGCGCAAACTCGTTCAACTGACTTGGAATATGACTTGTTCGTTAAATTACGTGAGGAAGTTAAGAAGTATATTCCTGCCTTGCAAAAATTGGGTGGGCAACTTGCAGCCTTAGACGTTTACTGCGGCTTTGCGACCGTAGCTGAACAAAATAATTACTGCAGACCTCACTTCCATACCGATAATCAGGATATCGATGTGGTTAATGGCCGCCACCCAGTAGTTGAAAAAGTTATGACTGCCGGTTCCTACATCCCTAACGATGTCAAAATGGATTCAGCTACCAACATTTTCTTGATTACTGGTCCTAACATGTCTGGTAAGAGTACCTACATGAGACAAATGGCTTTAATCGCAATCATGGCGCAAGTGGGCTCCTTTGTCCCAGCTGATAGTGCTAATTTGCCAATATTTGATCAAATCTTTACTCGAATTGGTGCTGCCGATGACCTGATTTCTGGTCAAAGTACCTTCATGGTTGAAATGAGCGAAGCAAACGATGCTTTGCAATATGCAACTAAACGCAGTTTGGTTCTCTTTGACGAAATTGGTCGTGGTACTGCAACTTACGATGGTATGGCTTTAGCTGGGGCGATCGTTAAGTATCTGCATGATAAAGTAGGAGCTAAGGCATTATTTGCGACCCACTACCATGAATTAACTGCACTTGATGAGACACTAGATCATTTAAAGAACATCCACGTTGGTGCGACTGAAGAAAATGGCAAGCTGATCTTTTTGCACAAAATTTTACCAGGACCAGCCGACCAAAGTTATGGTATTCACGTTGCCCAACTTGCTGGTTTACCACGTGCCGTATTGCGTGAAGCAACCAAATTATTAAAACGTCTTGAAGCACAAGGCAGTGAACTTGCTCCAGTTAGTCAGCAATTAGACTTATTCGCAGAGCCTGTGGATAGTTCAGATGAGGAAGAGCAAGTACAAAATGACAAGCCAGCTATGACCGATGCGGAACAAGATGTGCTTGACGATATTTCTAATCTTTATTTGGCCGATAAGACACCACTTCAAATTATGCAAATGGTAGCGGATTGGCAAAAAGACTTGAAGGATGATAACTAATTATGCCTAAAATTCATGAATTATCTGAAACTTTAACCAATCAAATTGCGGCAGGTGAAGTTATTGAACGTCCTGCCAGCGTAGTTAAAGAATTGGTGGAAAACTCCCTTGATGCTGGAGCCACCCGAATCAGAGTAGATTTTGTGGATGCAGGATTAAAGCAAATTGTAGTACAGGACAACGGTACAGGAATTGAACGTGATCAAGTTGACCTGGCTTTTACGCGTCATGCGACTAGTAAAATTAGCAACGAGCATGATCTGTTTAAAGTTTCGACTTTAGGCTTTAGGGGTGAAGCTCTGGCTTCAATTTCCGCGGTAAGTCACGTAGAAATTTTAACGGCAACAGACGGAGCAATTGGTACAAGAGCTACTTTTAGTGGCGGCAATAAAAAAGGTCAAGAAGATGCGGCATCGCAAAAAGGGACCAAGATTACGGTGCAAGACCTGTTTTTCAACACGCCAGCGAGATTGAAGTATCTGCGCAGTCCGCGAACCGAAATCATGAAGATTGTGGATATTATTAATCGCTTAGCATTAGGTTATCCACAAGTATCTTTTACCTTGTCGAATACGGGTAAAATTTTACTCAGAACAACTGGCAATGGTAATTTAAAACAAACTGTTGCCAATGTTTATGGGCGCCATATTGCGGAAAAAATGGAAGACATTGAGGCAGAAGATACTGATTTTAAAGTTACGGGCTTAATTTCTAAACCAGAATTGACTCGTTCAACCCGCAACTTTATTTCAATTCTGCTTAATGGACGTTATATTCGAAACTTCCAACTGAATACAGCAATTATGGATGGTTATGGCTCCAAACTTGAGGCGCGGCATTATCCAATTGCTGTTGTGTCTATTAAGGTCGATCCTTTGTTAGTCGACGTAAATGTGCATCCCACTAAGCAAGAGGTACGTTTATCTAAGGAAAAAGAACTTAGTCGATTGATTACAACTGCAATCAGTAATGCACTTGTGGAAAAAGTTGAGCAAACTAGTGCATTTGCCAATCTAGAAAATAAGCGTGAAACATTAGTAGACCAATTGCAATTTAACTTGAATCAAGATGTAGTAAATACAGAACGTAAAGAAGTACCAGAAATTCATGATCAGGTAGAAAAACCAAAATTTAAGGCTGCTAAGGAAACTGAAAAAGAAGATACCGAGGAAACTGGCAAATACGTTGATCTAAACATTCCGCGTGAAAATGACAAATACATTATCACCAAAACCTGGGATCAAAATGTAGAAGAGCAGCAAAAACTTACGCCTTTTGGTGCCTCTTCTGCTAATCAAGAGGTGATTTCCAGCGGGGATGAAGTTTTAGCCAACAATTTGCCACGTCTAGCCTATGTTGGTCAAACCGATACCTACATCATTGCAGAGAATGAAGGGGATCTGTTCTTGATCGATCAGGTTGCAGCTAGAAGAAGACTGCAATTTGAAAAAACATATCAGATACTAGCTTCTAAAAAAATTGTGCAGCAGGGTCTGCTTACGCCAATTGTCTTAGAATTCGGTAATCTAGATTTTATCCAAATTAAAGATAAGCTGGAGCAGATTAAACAGATTGGCATTTACTTAGAAGAATTTGGTCAAAATAGTTTTATTGTGCGTTCATATCCAACTTGGATTCATGAAAATATCGAAGAAACGATTCGCCAAATCTTAGATAGTTATCTGAATTTGGATAAGGGTCAATCTGAGAATCTGTTTAAACGTGTAGCTGAGATGGAAGCCAAACATGCAGTAACGGGTAAAATCGATTTGTCTGCCGCAGAAGCAAAACAAATTATTAGTGATTTGCGCAAAACGGCTGATCCATATCATGATGCCTCAGGGCGTCTAGTTTTGGTCCGCATGAGCCAAAATGAATTAAAAAAGATGTTCAAAAGGGATGATTAATAATGTATGAATATTTTGAAGGAATAATTTCCGTCATTACGCCAAGCTATATCGTAGTAGATGTTAACGGAGTGGGCTATAAGGTGTATAGTCCAACGCCATTTGCTTATACTCAAGGACAAAAGGCCAAGGTTTATATCGAACAAGTTGTGCGTGATACCGGCATTACTTTATATGGTTTCCAGAGTCAAGATGACAAAGGACTTTTCCTTAAGTTGCTTAGTGTAAGCGGCATTGGTCCTAAGAGTGCCATGGCAATTATGGCAGCCGAAGACAGCAATTCCTTAGCTGAAGCAATTGAACAAGGTGAAGTTAAATACTTAACTCGCTTCCCTGGTGTGGGCAAAAAGACCGCCTCACAGATTGTGCTTGATCTAAAGGGGAAGTTAGGCGACTACGTTGCTCGTCTTGATCGTAAGGATAACGATGAAGAAATTTCTCCAGCATTAAATGATGCATTATTAGCATTAATTGCTTTGGGCTATACCCAAAAAGAAGTTGACCGCATTACGCCTAAGTTAATCGAGGTCGATGCCGATACAGCAGATCAATATATTAAAAAAGGTTTAGCATTGCTGCTTAAGAAGTAGTTCTTGTTATAATAGTACAAGCAATGGATTTTTAATAAGGAAGTGAAACTGGTGGCAGAAAACGATGATGCAGTAACTTCAGGACAAGTTGAAGGCTCTGAAGAAGAAGCAATGGAATTATCTTTGAGACCGCAAACTTTGGACCAGTATTTGGGTCAAGAGCGTGTTAAAAAAGAAATGTCCATTTATATTAAAGCCGCAAAACAACGTGATGAGGCATTAGATCACGTTTTGCTATATGGACCACCGGGTTTAGGTAAGACGACATTAGCTTTTGTAATTGCCAATGAATTGGGCGTTCACTTAAAGAGTACTAGTGGCCCGGCAATTGAAAAAGCCGGCGATTTGGTAGCATTGCTATCTGATCTTGATCCAGGCGATGTCTTATTTATCGATGAAATTCATCGTCTTGCTAAACCGGTTGAGGAAGTCCTTTATTCCGCAATGGAGGACTACTACATTGATATCGTAATTGGTGAAGGGCAAACTACGCACGCAGTTCACGTGCCGCTTCCACCATTTACTTTAATTGGGGCAACGACACTTGCTGGACAGTTATCTGCTCCTTTGCGTGACCGTTTTGGAATCGTGGAGCACATGCAGTATTACACTGTTGACGAATTGGAAAAGATTGTGCAACGTTCAAGCGATGTTTTCCATACTTCAATTGCGCCAGAGGCTGCGCATGAACTAGCTCGTCGTTCACGCGGAACGCCCCGTGTAGCTAATCGCTTGTTAAAGCGTGTACGTGATTTTGCGGAAGTAAAAGGCGAAAAGACGATCTCGCTTGCCACTACCGAAAATGCATTAAAGCAGCTGCAGGTTGACGATGAAGGGCTAGATCAAACTGACCGTAAATTGTTAAGAACCATGATTGAGGGCTATAATGGTGGCCCTGTTGGTATTAGAACTTTGGCCGCAAATATTGGTGAGGATATGGAGACGATTGAGTCACTCTATGAACCATATTTGCTTCAACATGGTTTTATTTTATTAACGCCCCGCGGCAGAATGGTGACCGATAAGGCATATTTACAGTTAGGTTTGCCTATTCCGGGTGATAAATAGCAAAATTTTCTGTATAATGGATATATTATATTGAAAAATTTAATAGTTTTATGAGGTGAAAAATTTGAATACTGTATTTTTAGCAAACGCTGGCGGTGCTGCCGGCAACAACTGGATGATGATCATCTTATTCATTATTTTGATTGGTTTTACTTACTTTGGTATGATCCGTCCACAAAAGAAGCAACAACAACAAAGATTGCAAATGATGGATAAGTTGAAGAAGGGCGACGAAGTTATTTTAGTAGACGGTTTGCACGCAAAGATTGACAAGATCAACAGTGATAAGACTGTTGTTGTTGATGCAGACGGCATTTACTTAACTTTCGAAAGAATGGCTATTCGTCGTGTATTGCCAGCTGCTGCTAAGCCAGCAGCTCCAGCCGAAGCTGCTAAACCAGCAGAACCAGCTAAGCCTGCTTCTTCAGATGAAGCTAAAAAAGAAGATAAATAATTGACCAACAAAAAGCGCAAAATAATGCGCTTTTTATTTTGCCTAAAAATTGGTTGTTGTAAAATAGAATATGAATGAAATAACGAATTAAAGAAAGGGACTTAGTTATGAAAAATATCCCAGTTATAATGATTATTTTTGGTGGTAGTGGTGACTTAGCTCACCGTAAGCTTTACCCATCCTTGTTTAATTTATATGAACAAGGTTTGATCCATGACAACTTTGCAGTCATTGGTACTGCACGTCGTCCATGGTCACATGAGTATTTACGTGAACAAGTTTCAGATGCTATTCACGAAACTCATGATCAAGTAGATGAAAACGAAGTAAAGGCATTTGCTAGTCACTTCTATTACCAATCTCACGATGTTACTAATGTTGAACACTATGTAACTTTGAAGAAATTGGCTCAAGAACTTGATGATCGCTACTCAGCTCAAGGTAACCGTCTATTTTACATGGCCATGGCACCAAGATTCTTTGGTACAATTGCCACTCACATCAATGATCAACACTTAACCGGTAGCGGCTTTGACCGTATCGTAGTTGAAAAGCCATTTGGTCATGATTTAGCTTCAGCTGAACAATTAAATAAAGAAATTACCGCCTCATTTGATGAAAATGATATTTTCAGAATCGACCACTACTTAGGCAAGGAAATGATTCAAAATATTATGCCAATGCGCTTTACCAACCCATTAATTAAGAATATCTGGTCAGGCGAATACATTAAGAATATTCAAATTACTTTGGCAGAACGTTTAGGTGTAGAAGCACGTGGTGGTTACTACGATACTTCAGGTGCTTTGCGTGATATGGTTCAAAACCACATCTTCCAAATCATTACTTTGCTTGCAATGCCAGAACCTAAGGACTTGTCATCAGACAGCGTTCACCAAGCTAAGCAAGAATTGCTTAAGAGTTTAATTATTCCAACTCCAGAAGAAGTTAAGAAGAACTTTGTAAGAGGCCAATACTTAGGCAGCGATACTACTTTTGCTTACAAGAAAGAACCTAATGTTGATCCTGATTCAACTACTGAAACTTATGTAGCTGGTAAGACTAAGTTTACAAGTGGCCCAATTGCTGGCGTGCCAATTTACTTCAGAACTGGTAAGGAATTTAAGGAAAAGAAGACCAGAATTGATATTGTTTTAAAGCATATCAATAATCCATATGGTCAAGCTCATTCAAACAACATTACGATTGAAGTTGATCCTGAAAGTAAGATTTATATCACTATCAATGGTAAGAAGATTGACGAACCAGGTATTCGTCGTGAAGATTTAACCTACGTCTTTTCAAAGGAAGAAATGGCTAAGGTGCCAGATGGTTATGAACGTTTGCTTCATGATGTATTTGTTAACGATTCAACCAACTTCACTCACTGGAGCGAATTGAAGCGTTACTGGGAATTCATTGATGCTGTTGAAGATGCATGGCAAAAAGAAAACGAAGCAGGCAATCCAGAAATTGCGCAATACTTGCCATACAGAATGGGTCCAAAGGAAGCAGACAATATCTTTGAATCACCAACTGAACATTGGATTTATGAATAAAGAAAATTTATTACCGCAAAATGACATCCATCGCCGGATTATTCATCTGGATATGGATGCTTTTTACGCTTCAGTGGAAACTAGAAGACATCCAGAATATAAAGATAAAGCGCTGATTGTAGGACAAGATCCGTGTGAGAATAATGGGCACGGCGTAGTGGCAACTTGTAATTATGTTGCGCGTAAATATGGGGTCCACTCAGCAATGGCTAGTATTCAGGCTGTGCGTTTGGTTCCCAAGGATAAGCTAGTTTTTGTAGCACCTGATTTTAAAACTTACCGTAGCGTTTCGGCTCAGATTCATTCTTTTATGCATGATATTACTGACAGAGTAGAATCAGTTGCACTTGATGAAGCGTATCTTGACGTAACTCATAATAAATTGGGTGAGGAATCAACTGTTAAGTTAGCGCTTGATTTACAAAAAAGGATTAGAAAAGAAGTAGGGTTAAATTCATCTTTTGGCGTTTCCTACAATAAATTTTTAGCCAAGATGGGCTCAGAATATGCCAAGCCGTTTGGCCGTACCGTGATTTTGCCAAGTGAGGCTAAACAATTTTTAGGGATGCAAAAAATCGAGAAGTTTCCGGGTATTGGCCCTAAAACGCAGGAACAATTGCATGAGCTGGGTGTTTATACAGGTGCCGATTTGCAGCAAGTTGATGTACTGGTTTTGCTTAATAAGTTTAAAAAGATGGGTTATATTTTGGCCCAACATGCGCGTGGCATCGATTTAAATCCGGTAGTGACCGATTCAGAGGTCAACCGAAAATCAATTGGCATCGAGCGTACCTATGAACCAGCGATTTTCACTCAAGATGAAGCTCTCAGCAGAATTCGCGTTTATTGTGATTATTTAGAAAAAGAATTAAAAAAGCGCAACTTTCACGCTTCTACGATTGTTTTGAAAATCCGCAATAATAATTTTGATACGGTTACGAAACGGAGAAAATTGGCAAAGCCCTCTGACGATCGTTTTGATTTTTATGAGGTAGCTAGAGAATTATTTGAGAGTACACATGGCTTTCTAGAAGATGGTATTCGTTTGTTAGGCGTAACAGCGACGGACTTTAAAAAAGAAAATTATCAGGCAATTAATTTGTTCGATTATTAATCAGACGCGTTTTTCTGTTAAACTAGATACAGATATTTTTAGAAGACGAGGGAAAAACAATGAGTAGTTTTGATGACATTTACGAAAAAATCTTACAATATCCAACTATTATCTTGCACCGTCACACTAGTCCAGACCCAGATGCAATTGGCTCACAAGCTGGATTAGCTCGTGCAATTATGGAAAAGTTCCCAGACAAGCGTGTGCTTTGTGCTGGTGAAAACGACGAAGGCGAGCTTGCTTGGATCAACCACATGGACCAAGTTAAGGCTACTGATTATGAAGGTGCTTTGGTAATCACTACTGATACTGCCAATACACCAAGAATTTCTAACAAGCTTTACAACAAGGGTGATTTCTTGATTAAGATTGACCACCACCCAGATGTTGATCCATACGCAGACATGAGCTACGTTGATCCAGATGCTCCTGCAGCTTGCCAAATCATTGTTGATTTCTTAAACGCTGAAGATTTTAAGATTACTAAGGAAATTGCTTACCCACTTTACGCAGGTATTGTAGGTGACACTGGCCGCTTTATGTACCCTGAAACTTCAGAACACACCTTTAAGGTAGCTGCTCAACTTGCTTCAACTGGGATTGATATTACTGAAATCGCTAGAAACATTGCCGATGTAACCTTTGATGAAGCTAAGCTTCAAGCACTTGCAATGGACAAGATGGAAATTGACCCAGTTGGTGCAGCTTACACTATTTTGACTCAAGACGACCTTAAGAAGTTAGTGTTAACTGATGATCAATCTAACGTAGCAGTATCAACTCCAGGCCGCATTAAAGATGTTTTGGCTTGGAACGTCTTTGTAGAAAAGCCAGATGGCACTTACCGTGTACACTACCGTTCAAAGGGCCCAATTATTAATGAACTTGCTGCTAAGCATGATGGTGGTGGCCATGCTCTTGCAAGTGGTGCCAACGCCAAGGATTTGGACGAAGTAAAGCAAATCTTTGCGGAAGTCGTTGAAGTAACTAAGAAGTATAAAGAAGATCATGAATAATATTTTTGAAGATTCCAGAATTAAGCCTGCCGTTCAAGCCGGTTTAAAGAAGATTCACTTTGAAAAGCCAACTAAGGTGCAGGAAAAGGTTATTCCTGCAATGCTTTCTGATTTAAGCGTAGTAGTTCAAGCTGCTACAGGATCAGGTAAGACACATGCATATTTGGTGCCAATTTTTAATGAAATTGATGAAGCTGCTCATACTGTGCAAGCAATTATTACTTTGCCTAGTCGTGAATTAGCTGATCAACTTTATCAAGTAGCACGTGAACTTAGAAAAGCTTCAGGGGTGAACTTTTCAATTGCTCACTTGGCTGGCGGAACTGACAGAGAACGTCAACTTGAAAAGTACCAAAATAATACGCCACAGTTAGTAATTGCGACACCTGGTCGACTTTTGGACTTTGTACAAAAGAAAGTTTTTGCAGTAGATCAAGTGAAGACCTTTGTCATCGATGAAGCTGATATGACGTTAGACATGGGCTTTTTAGCAGATATCGATCAAGTAGCCACTAAATTGCCTAAGGACGTTCAAATTGCAGCCTTCTCAGCTACAATTCCAGTTAAGTTGTCTAACTTTTTGCGTAAATACATGGCTCACCCTGACCAAATCGTCATTGATAACCCAAGCGTAATTGCACCAACGATTAAGAATGACTTAATCGATATTGGTTCTAAGAACCGCAAGAGCGTTTTGTACAAGTTGCTTACGATGGGCCAACCATATTTGGCTTTAGTCTTTGCCAATACTAAACAAACTGTTGATGAATTGACCAAGTACTTGCAAGATCAAGGCTTAAAAGTAGCCAAGATTCACGGCGGAGTTACCGAAAGAGAAAGAAAAAGAACTCTGCGTCAGGTTGAACAAGGTCAATATCAATACGTTGTAGCCAGCGATTTAGCTGCTCGTGGCCTAGATATCGATGGGGTTAGTTTGGTCATTAACTACGAAATTCCACGTGATATTGAATTCGTTATTCACCGAATTGGTAGAACTGGTCGAAATGGTTTATCAGGTCATGCTATTACCTTGATTCGTGAAGAAGAAATGAACCGCATTGAAGAACTTGAAAAGATGGGTGTTCACTTTGACTTTGTCGAAATTAAGAATGGCGAACTTGTACCACGTAAGCACTACCGCAGTCGTGAAAATCGTCAAAGCAAGAACCGCAAGCTTGATACCAAGTTAGTTGGCTATGTTAAGAAAGAAAAGAGAAAGCGTAAGCCAGGCTACAAGAAGAAGATCAAGCGTGCAATTGCCGAAGACAATCGTCAAAAGCGCAAGCTTGAACAACGTCATGAAATTAGGAAAGCTAAACGACAAAGAAAGCGTCGTAGAGAGCAAGGGCGTTGACATACGTTAATTTTGTAGTACAATTATTTTCAGCTTAAGATATGTTTTTTGATTAATTATTTCATAGAGAGAGCCGAAGGATGGGAAGGTTTAATAATGGTCAAGAAATGCTCCTTTAAGTTTAATAATTAAGAATATTAAGAGGTAACAAACACTGTTGCAATCAAGGTGGTACCGCGCGCGGAGCGTCCTTGAATAACTGCAATGGTGTTTTTTATTTGTTTTAGGGAGAAATTATTAATGAAGAAACTAAATAGTTCAGAGTTTCGTCAAATGTTCTTAGACTTCTTCAAAGAACATGGTCACATGATTATGCCTAGTGCATCACTTATTCCACAAGATGACCCAACTCTTTTGTGGATTAACTCTGGTGTTGCTACGATGAAGAAATACTTCGATGGTTCAGTTGTACCAAAGAACCGCAGAATTACTTCTTCACAAAAATCTATCAGAACTAACGATATTGAAAACGTTGGTAAAACTGCTCGTCACCAAACTTTCTTTGAAATGCTTGGTAACTTCTCAGTAGGCGACTACTTCAGAGATGAAGCTATTCCTTGGGCATGGGAATTCTTAACTAGTCCTAAGTGGTTAGGTTTACCAAAGGATAAATTATACTGTACTGTTTATCCAAAAGATGAAGATTCATTCAAGGTTTGGGTAAAAGCTGGTATGCCAGCAGACCACATTGTAAAACTTGAAGATAACTTCTGGGATATTGGTGAAGGTCCATGTGGTCCTGATACTGAAATCTTCTACGACCGTGGTCAAGAAAACAACGATGTTGCTGAAGACGATCCAGAAAACTTCCCTGGTGGTGAAAATGCTCGTTACCTTGAAATTTGGAACATCGTATTTTCACAATACAACCACTTGCCAAATGGTAAGTACGTTGATCAACCACACAAGAACATCGATACTGGTATGGGTCTTGAACGTGTACTTTCAATTTTGCAAGATGCACCAACTAACTTTGAAACTGACTTATTCTTGCCAATTATTCATGCAACTGAAGAAATGACTGATGGCAAGAAGTACGGTGAAAACAAAGAAGACACTACTGCATTCAAGATTATTGCTGACCACGTTCGTGCTGTAAGTTTTGCTATTGCTGATGGTGCTCTTCCATCAAACTCAGGCCGTGGTTATGTTTTACGTCGTTTGATCCGTCGTGCTGACTTGAACGGTCAACGTTTGGGTATTAGGGGTGCCTTCCTTTACAAGCTTGTACCAGTTGTAGGTAAGATCATGGAAAGTCACTACCCAGAAGTAATGGATCAACGTGGCTTCATCGAAAACGTTATTCAAAACGAAGAAGAAAGATTCCAATCAACTCTTGATACTGGTTTGACTTTGCTTGACGACTTAATCGACAAGGCTAAGAACTCAAAGGACAAGACCATTTCAGGTAAGGATGCCTTCAAGATGTTCGATACTTACGGCTTCCCATACGAATTAACTTTTGAATCAGCTCAAGATGCTGGCCTTAAGGTTGACAAGAAGGGCTTCGATGCTGAAATGGAAGCTCAAAAGGAACGTGCACGTAAAGCTCGTGGTGACCTTCAATCAATGGGTCGTCAAGATGTAACCTTGATGAACATTAAGGACAAGTCAGTATTTGAACGTGATACTTACGAAGAACCACATGCTAAGTTGCTTGATATCGTTGTTGACGATAAGTTAGTCGACAAGGCTGATGGAGAACACGCAACTTTAGTATTTGATAAGACTCCATTCTACGCAGAACGTGGTGGTCAAGTTGCCGATCATGGTAACATTTATAGCCAAGATGGCGAACTTGTTGCTAAGGTTACTGACGTTCAACACGCTCCTAACGACCAAAACTTACACTTCGTTGACCTTATTTTGCCTGTAGAAAAGGGTAAGGAATACATATTGAAGCTTGACAAGGAACGTCGTGAAGGTCTTCGTCACTCTCACTCAGCAACCCACCTTCTTCACGCAGCCCTTCGTCAAGTATTGGGTGAACACACTCACCAAGCAGGTTCATTAGTTGATCCTGATTACTTGAGATTTGATTTCACTGCTTTGGAACCAATGACTCCACGTGAAATCAAGACTGTTGAAAAATTAGTAAACCAAAAGATTTGGGAAGCTATTCAAGTTAAGACTACTATCACTACACCTGAAGAAGGTGAAAAGATGGGTGCCTTAGCATTGTTCAACGGTAAGTACGGTGACAAGGTTCGTGTCGTACAAATGGGTGACTTCTCATCTGAATTCTGTGGTGGTACTCACGTAGACAACACTAACCAAATCGGTATTTTCAAGATCACTTCTGAATCAGCTGTTGGTGCAGGTATGCGTAGAATTGAAGCCGTAACTTCAAAGAAGGCTTACGAATACTTAGCAGAACGTTCAAGCTTGCTTGATAACATTCAAGAAGATGTTAAGGCAACTAAGCCAGACAACATTATTGATAAGATTGACTCACTTGAAAGTGACCTTCACGATAGCCAAAAGCAAGTTGAAGCTTTGACTAAGAAGATCAACCAAGCTAAGGCTGGTCAAATCTTTGACAATGTAAAGCAAGCTGGCGATTTGACTGTAATCTCAGCTATTGCAGATGTAAACAATATGAATGACTTGCGTGAACTTGCCGACAACTGGAAGAGTGGCAACAAGTCAGATGTTTTGGTATTAGCTGCTAATAACGATGGCAAGGCTAACATGATCATCAGCTTGGACCAAAAGGCATTAGACAAGGGTCTTAAAGCCGGCGACTTGATCAAGATTGCTGCCCCAATCTTTGGTGGCGGCGGCGGTGGTCGTCCAAACATGGCTCAAGCCGGTGGTAAGAAACCAGAAGGTTTGAATGACGCTATTAAAGCTGTTATTGACGAAATTTCTAAGAACTAAGCATTAATTAATTGTGTTTACGCTTTTTTTCAAGTAAAATTGTTGACAGGAGGAATAAATATGAGTTCGCTAGATAAGACTATGCATTTTGACTTTAACCAGAATAAGGGGAAAAATGTTTATGATACTCTGCAAGATGTTTACAATGCGCTTGAAGAAAAGGGCTATAATCCTATCAACCAGATTGTAGGTTACTTACTTTCTGGCGATCCTGCTTATATTCCACGGCACAATGATGCCCGTAACTTGATTCTTAAGCACGAACGTGACGAGATTATTGAAGAACTTGTTAAGAGTTATCTTGGTAAGAATAAATAATGCGATTATTAGGTCTAGATGTAGGTTCTAAAACCGTAGGGGTTGCTGTTAGCGATGAGCTAGGCATTACTGCACAAAAGTTAGAAACTATTCAAATTGATGAAACCAAATATAATTTTGGTATGCGTCCCTTAAAGAAATTGGTAAGACAATATGATCCAGAAGGATTCGTATTGGGTTTGCCTAAGAATATGGATGGGACTTCAGGATCTTCTGTTGCACGAAGTAAGGCATATGGCAAACGACTTGAAGAAAAGTTTGGTTTACCTGTGTATTATTCTGATGAAAGATTAACAACAATTGAGTCACGGCGAGTACTTGTAGAAGATGCTGGTATTCATGACCGTAAGAAACGTAAACAAGTGATTGATCAGATGGCAGCGGTGCTCATCTTGCAAAATTATTTAGATTTACACCGAAAGGATTAACATGGCAGCACAAGTTAATGGTGACGATGAAGATCGTCAAATTACTTTGATCGACGATCAAGGTAATGAAGAATTGTATGAAGTATTATTTACTTTTCATTCTGATGATTATGACAAATCATACGTGCTTCTTTATCCAGCCGCTGTTGGCGATGATGAAGACATCGAAGTACAAGCTTTCAGTTACGATGCAGATGATGCAGGCGATGTAACAAGTAGTGATTTGCACGAAATCGAATCTGATGATGAGTGGGATATGGTCCAAGGAGTTTTGAATACTTTCTTAGACGATGACCGCTTGAGTGGTAAGTAAATAAAAAAAGGACTGGCTGTGGCTGGTCCTTTTTGTTAGTTTTAAGAAAAATAAATAGCTATGAATAAAAAGATTTTAAAAATTTTAGAATTTGGCGAAATTACCAAACGCTTAAGTGAACTAGCTATTACTGAACCAGCTAAGAAAGAAGCTGAAAGGCTAGTACCAAGTGATGATTTTGACCAAGTACAAACGGAATTAAAACAAACTTTGGCATTAGCAGATTTGCTTAGAATCAAAGGGCAACTTCCTTTAACTGACTTTAAAGATGTCCGTCCAAGTACTAAACGTTTGGGCGTAAAGGCAAATTTGAATGCTAAAGAGCTGGGCAACTTATTGCTTGTCTTAAGCCTGGCTAATGAAATTAATAGTTTTTTGGAAGATCTTGATGATGAAAAAATAGATTTATCAGCTATTGATTCAATCTTGGATCAATTAGATGTGCCAGATCTTCTTTTTAGAGAATTAAAGAAGTCCCTTGATTATGATGGTGAAGTACTTGATACGGCTTCAAGTGCTTTAGCTCGTTTGCGTCACGATATTGCAAGCAATGAAGAAGAAATCAAGGATAAGATGAATGCTTATACCAAGGGCAACAGCAGTAAATACTTATCTGAACAAATTGTAACTATTCGTGATGATCGTTACGTTATTCCAGTTAAACAAGAATATAGAGCAAAATTTGGTGGTGTAGTTCACGATCAAAGTGCCAGTGGTCAAACTTTGTTTATTGAACCAGAAGCAGTTTTAAACCTGAACAACCGTCAACAAAATTTGATTGCTCAAGAAAAACAAGAGATCCGCAATATTTTAAAGCACTTGTCTGGCTTAGCTAGAGAGGAAATTGACAGTTTGAATAATATTGCGACTGCTTTAACACGACTAGACTTCTTGCAAGCTAAAGCTAAATTGGCTAAAAGCATGAAGGCTAGCGAACCAATTTTAACTAAGGATCACTCAATTAATTTACGCAACGCGCGTCACCCATTGATTGATCCTGAAAAAGTTGTACCAAATGATATTCGTTTGGGTGATGATTTTGATACGATGTTAATCACTGGTCCAAACACCGGTGGTAAGACTATCACATTAAAAACTGCAGGTTTGTTGCAATTAATGGCTCAATCTGGTTTGTTTATTCCAGCCGAAGAAGGTAGTAAAGTTGGTGTGTTTGAAGAGGTCTACGCTGATATCGGTGATGAACAATCGATTGAGCAATCATTGAGTACTTTCTCATCCCACATCAATGACATTGTAGCCATTATGAAAAATGTGAACAAGGAAACCTTGGTTTTAATTGACGAAATTGGTGCAGGTACCGACCCAGAAGAAGGTGCCAGTTTGGCTATCAGTATTTTGGACTTTTTGCGTCAAAAAGATGCCAAGATCATGGTTACGACGCACTATCCTGAATTAAAACTTTACGGCTACAACCGTCCTCGTACTACAAATGCCTCAATGGAATTTGATTTGAAGACTTTGTCACCAACTTATCATTTGCAAATTGGTATTCCTGGTCACAGTAATGCCTTTGCGATTGCTCGTCGATTGGGGATGCGTGAAGATGTAGTTAAAAATGCGCAAAACTTAATGTCAGATGAAGATTCAGACATTAACAAGATGATTTCTAAGTTGAATGCGCAAACTAAGGCGGCCACTAGTGCACGCAATCGTTTGGAGACTAGTTTAGATCGTAGCCAAAAGTTGGAACAAAAATTGCAACAAGCACTTGATTGGTACAATCAACGCGTACAAAAGCAGCTTGATTTTGCTCAAGAAAGAGCGAATGAAATCATTGCCAAGCGTCGTAAAAAGGCTGATCAAATTATTGAACAACTTGAAAAGCAAAAGAATGCTGGCATAAAAGAAAACAAGATCATTGAAGCTAAGGGTGAATTAAACAGTCTGGAACGTCAGGCTAACAATTTAGCCCATAACAAGGTCTTACAGCGTGAAAAGCGTCGTCATCATGTAAATGTAGGTGACCGTGTAAAAGTCCTCTCATACGGTCAAACAGGGACTATTACCAAGAAGCTGTCCGAACATGAATATGAGGTTCAGATGGGAATTATCAAGGTAAAAGTTAGCGATCGTGATATTGAGCGAATTGAAAAGAACGAATCTACTAAGCCTAAACATTTAGTTAGAGCTACTAGTGCAGTTAGAAGAAGCAATGCTCATAGTGAATTAGACCTGCGCGGTCAACGCTATGACGAAGCAATGACTAACCTTGATCGTTATATCGATTCTGTTTTATTAGCCGGCCTTGGCACAGTAACGATAATTCACGGAATTGGTACTGGTGCAATCCGTAAAGGGGTATGGCAATATTTGCGTAACAGCAGACACGTCAAGAGCTTTAACTATGCGCCAGCTAACGAAGGCGGTAACGGAGCAACGATTGTTGAATTGAAGTAAGCAATTTACTTGCAAAAAGTAAGTAAGATGAATATACTAATAATATAAACTTTAGAAATTTATTTAGTGAGGTAAATATTATGGTTGATGCAATTAATGATCAAAACTTCGATGAAGAAACTAGTAATGGTGTTGCTTTAGTTGACTTTTGGGCAACTTGGTGTGGTCCATGTAAGATGCAATCACCAGTAATTGAACAATTGTCAGAAGAACGTCAAGACGTTAACTTCTACAAGATGGATGTTGATCAAAACCAAGATACTGCTAAGAACCTTGGCATTATGGCTATCCCAACTTTGATTATCAAGAAGGATGGCAACATTGTTGATCGAATTACTGGTTACACTCCAAAGGAAAAGTTGGACCAAATTTTGGATCAATACACTGATTAAAGAAAAAAGATAATCAAAAAAGCTTGAGACCAATCGGCCTCAGGCTTTTTACTATGCTTCTTTTTCTTTAAGCAAATCACGGATTTCTTTTAAGTAATCTGCCTCAGTTGGTGTAGCAGGCGCTTCTTTTTCCTCTTTTTTGGTAAATTTGTTAACAGCTTTAACAATTAAAAATACAACAAAGGCAATAATCAGGAAGTTAATTACTGAGTTTAAAAAGCTGCCGTATTTAAATTTAGCATCCCCGACTTGAAGAACTAAGTTGGAAAGACCGATTCTGCCTACGAATAATCCAATTAAAGGATTGATTAGATTCGTAACAAGTGATTGCACAATGGCAGTAAAAGCTGCACCAATAATTACACCGACTGCTAAATCAATTACATTTCCGCGGGCAATAAATTGTTTAAATTCCTTAAGCATTTTATTTACTCCTATATCTAGATCTAGTTGTAATACGGTTACAAATTAAGTATATAGGAGTCCTAATTTATAGTCTAGCTTTTAGAATCTAGCGGTGATTTCCACTTTCTTTTCTTTAGGCAAAATGTTGATTTCACTTTCGGTAGTCTTGCCAGTAGCCTTTTGAACTGCTTCAGCAATCATGCCACTTTCAAGTGAAAATTCTTTACTGTCGCTGTCTAAACGATCTTCTACTGTTTGTCCACTAAGTTCAAAAGTGGTAGAAGAGCGTCTTTCCTTGGTCTTTTCGAGTTTGCCGAATTCAGCCATGTCAAAGAAGTCAGCTAAATCGTCAAAATCGGTTAGATCATATTTGCGAGCAACTCGTTTGCCGGCCCAGTAAAGAATAGATGCATTATCGTCGCCTAAAATGGTTGGCAAAAGAAAGTCGCGGTAAAGCTGATTAATAAAATATACGTGTTCGTTAGAGTGTTCTGTATTTTCTGTCATAAACTTGTTCATCCCTTTTATTCTTTTTTATTTTACCGTAAACTAGTAGGAGTAGAAAATAATTTTTTCTTAATAAGAGGTTTTTTATCATGGATAATCGTCCAATTGGACTACTAGATTCAGGTCTAGGCGGCCTGTCTATCGCTAAAAAAGTAATTGAAAAACTGCCTAATGAATCCACCGTTTTTATTGGTGATAACGCACATATGCCATATGGCAATCGAACTAAAGAAGATATTATTAATTTAACACGCAGATCAGTTAAGTTCTTGCTTAATAATGATGTGAAGCTGGTAATTTTTGCCTGCAATACGGCAACCGCTGCGGCCATGGGGACAATTGAAAAAGAAATTGAACCGCAGATTATCGGGGTTATTCAATCAGGTGCACTAGCAGCTTCTAGAACTACTAAGAATAAAAAGGTAGCGGTTGTAGCAACTAGTGTAACCGTAGGTTCACATGCTTATGAAAAAGAAATTCATTTCCGTGATCCAGAAATTGAAGTAACAGAATTAGCTACGCCAAAACTTGCTCCATTAGTTGAAGCACAAGAAGATCATGCGACTAATTTAAAGGTGGTTAAAGAAAGTTTAGCCCCTTTAAAGGGTAAGGATTTTGATACTTTGGTTTTGGGCTGCACCCACTATCCATTAATTGAACAAGAATTCAAAGAAGCAATTGACGATGAAAATGTAACTATTTTAGATCCTGCTGATCAAGTAGCACAATATACATTCAACGTAATGCGCCGTGATGGTTTGTTTAGTGAAGAAGGTCATAAGCCAGTTCATGAATACTACACTACTGGTAATTCAACAAGCTTTGATAAATTAGCGCGTACGTTTATGGATGATGACACTTTAACTTCCAAACACGTAGATACGGAGAACGAATAATGGTTAAAGAAATTTTGTTTGCGACTAGCAATCAAGGTAAGGCACGTGAATTAAAAGAAGCTTTCAAACAAGCTGGTGTTGATGTAATCATTAAAACAAATGCGGATTTGGAAAATCCACCACATCCAATTGAAAGTGGTCATACTTTTGAAGCCAACGCTAAAATTAAGGCACATGAATTGGCTGATTTTAGTAAAATGCCAACAATTGCGGACGACTCTGGTTTGATGGTTGATGCATTAAATGGTGAACCGGGCGTAAGAAGTGCTCGCTATGCTGGTGAAGCTCATAATGATGCCAAAAACAATGCTAAATTATTAGCTGAGCTTGGCGGTGTGCCCAAGGAAAAGAGAACGGCTAAGTTCTGGACCACAATCGTGGTTTCGATGCCAGGTGAATTTGATAAAGATTTAGTCGTTTCGGGTACATGCGCAGGTCGCATTTTATCATTGCCACAAGGTGAAGATGGCTTTGGTTATGATCCATTGTTTTATGTACCAGAAAAGGGTAAAACTTTTGCACAAATGACTACTGATGAAAAGAATGAAATTTCTCACCGTGGTCGTGCAGTAGAAAAATTATTACAAGAATTACCTGCTTGGCTTGAACAATTTGAATAAAAAGAAAAAAGGTGTTCATTTGAGAACACCTTTTTGTGCTTGTAAGTAGGAGACCTCTGTGAAAGAAAATGTAATAAGAGATAATATCTATGGCCCGAAATTTAGAAAAATGCGTGTAGCTCATCATATTAATTTAGTTGATGCAGCAAAGGGGATTACTAACAAGTCTACGCTAGCAGAATGGGAAAAGGGCAAGGAGAATTTATCCTGGTGTAAAGTTATTGCCTTGCTTTTTAATATCCATGTTCAACCAATGGAATTTTTAGAAAATACGGTCAGTTCACATTTATATTTTTCAATTCAAGATATTGCCGATGCATATGGAGCAAATAATATCAAGCAGCTTAAAGCTATTTCGTTGCAGTATTTAAAGCGGTATCAGGATGAGCCATTAAATAAAAAGGATCTGCCCAAAGCTGAAAGTTTGTTAGAAAAATTAGATACGTTAGAAATAATAAATCTGTATGCGGAAGAAACTATTCGTAAAGAATTCATGCATAGTTTGATTGATTATGCCAAGAATAATGACAGTACTGAAATAGCTTCTTTGTTTAAGTATTTAGATTTTCTAGGACTTAAAAATATGAAATCAGATTTTCAGGTTGCATTTACACAAATTAAACAGATCTATGGTGAATAAATTGGTTTCCGAGATTTCGGAAATAAGTAAATGGGTGCTACTAAAAGCATGATAATAAAAATAGCAAAAATAAATCATGCTTTGAAAGAGGCGCAATTATGGCATTATGGGTAATCGAAATTCTAGCAATTTTTGTGATGGTGGCAGCGTGTTTGCCGGCCACTAGAAAATATTATTCACGATATGTGGCTAAGCTAGGATATTGGAATATTTTAATTATTTTTCTACTTTATGTTTTATTTGATATCTGGTTTTTAACTACGATTTCCATGGCAGATAAAAAAGTTTGGTGGATACTTATTCTGATCAATCTTTCAGGAATAATTGCTATTTATAGAACTTACAAAGAATTCAAAAATATTGATCAAAAATAAAAATGCCCAGTTTTTAAAACTGGACATTTTTTACTTAGCTTGGGTTATTTTTGGGGTAGGCACACTAGCAAATTTAATGCCATTTTTTTGCAAAGTTTGAATGTATTTAGTTAAATACAAATTTCTAACTGCACTTTGTTTTCCTGGCTTAACTTGAAAGTGAATGCTGTAAACAAATTTGTTGCCAGTTTGTTCCGTGATTCCTGTAATCGTTGGGCCTTGAACAATTGTCTTTTTCTCGGGTTGAATAGTTTGATTGCATTGCTTGATGAGGCGGCTTACTTCTGTAACATCGTTTTCAGCATCAAGGTCAAGGTTAATATCAAGTGCCACACCGCCATGAGCTAGGTTTTGCACGATGGTAATATTACGGTTAGGAATGTAGATAATTGAACCATCTGAACCTTTTAATCTAGTGGTTCTAAGCCCCAGTTGAACTACAGTCCCTACGTTAGTGCCAATTTGTACCAAGTCACCAACATCGAATTGGTCTTCACTCAAGATGAAGAAACCGTTGACCAGATCACTGACGAATCCTTGGGCCCCCATCCCTAAAGCTAGGGAGAAGATTCCGGCACTGGCCAGTAGCGTTCCAACCGGCACACCTAAAATTGATAAGACGCCAAACAAATAAAAGAAGATCAACGTATATTGGAATAAACTGTTGATCAAAGCAGCAATTGTTTTAGAGCGTTTATTTTTTAATGTATTGTGTTTAGCTAAATAATTGTTAATTAATTTATGCCCAAAGTGAGATAATAGATAAAAGATCAGGGTCGTAATTGCTAACTGCCAAACAGTAGAAAGTAAATTTTGACCGATTTTATCCCAGTCTAGTTTTATTTTTTGAATATTTAATTGTGAGGGAAGCTTCATAGATGGTCCTTTCTTTACATTATGATTCTATAAAATAATAACAATACATAGATTGAGAATAAAGCATTTTCATGCTAGACTTTTTTTAGATAATAATGGAGGTTAAAAATGACAATTTCTTATGGTGCTTTAGCTGGTTTGATTGCGGCTATCGCTTTCTTGATTTTGGTATTGTTTACAATTCCAATGCTTACTAGAACCGCAAAATTATTAAAAGAAACCAGTACAACTATTCAAACAACTAATGAATCATTAAAAAAGATGACAGAAGATATGGATAGTCTGATGGATCAAACAAATGATTTGTTGGATAAAACTAATGACCTGATGGTCGATGTTAATGGTAAAATGAAGACGTTAGATCCAGTAGTTCAAGCTGCTGCAGATTTAGGCGAAAGCGTATCAGAGTTAAATGATTCATCCAAGAAGATCGCTAAACGCTTTAGCAGCAATCATTTTAGCCATGCTGGTCTTGTTTCTTCAATAGCTGCGACGGCATTCGCAAGACGTAAGCGTCGCAGAGGTGAAAATTAATAAAGGAGGAATTCACCATGAAAAAATTTGCAAGTTTTGTATTAGGTGCCGTTGCTGGATGTGTAGCAGGTTTTCTCGCAGGCTCACTTCTTGTTAGTGATGAACAAGTAGATGACGTTAAGAACAAAATTAAAGATAACGACAAGCTTCAAGATTTGAAGAAGAAATACGATAATGGTACTGAAATTGTCAAGAATCAATTAGCTTCATTCCCAAAGAATGTTGAAGATGATTCGGAATTAAAAGACTTCGATGATATCGTAATTGATGATTCAAATAAAGATGACGATGTTACTGCAGGCGACAATGCTCAAGAATCTGTCGAAGATTTAAACAACGCAGAAGAAGAACACAACGCTGAAGATGCAGAAGAAGATAAGCCAGAAGCTTAATCAAATCTACTAAAAAAGGCCGATTTAATCGGCCTTTTTCTTTTTGTCTTAATCTTTGAGTGGCAAGATCTTTAAGTCTTTGTCGGTGTGGGTAAATGGCTTGAAACCATCTTTAGTAACGACACCACAGTCTTCGATTCTAACGCCGGCAAAGCCAGGGATGTAAATACCAGGTTCAATTGAGAAGCACATGCCTTCTTCAAGTACCAAGTCATTGCCTTGAACGATTGATGGGTATTCGTGTACGTTTTTACCGATACCGTGACCTAAACGGTGAATGAAGTATTCGCCATATCCAGCTTTGGTGATGATGTCACGAGCAACACTATCAAGTTCTTCTGCAGTAATACCAGGTTTAGCTGCTTCAATTGCTGCTTGTTGAGCTTCGCGGTCGACTTCGTAAATTTCACGTTGTTTGTCGCTTGGTTCGCCGTAGGCCACAGTTCTACTTGAGTCTGATGCGTAGCCATCGTGCATGGTACCTAAGTCGAACAAAACTAATTCGTTAGGTTGAACTGTGTTCATGGTTGGACCTAGGTGAGGGTTAGCGGCATTCTTACCAGCTTGCACAATAGTTTCAAAACTTTCATGCATTACGCCTTTTTGAATCTTTAATTGGTAGTCGATTTGACCAGCGATGCTTCTTTCAGTAACGCCAGTTCTAATGGCATCAAAACCAATCTTGAAAGCAAAGTCAGCTTCAGCACCGGCACCTTGAAGTTTCTTAATTTCTTCAGGCGTCTTGTATAAACGAAGTCTTTCGATGAAAGGAGATACGTCGTTAGTGAAGCTGGAGTTTGGAAATTCGCCACGTAAGCGTTGGTAGTGGGCAACAGATAAATCGTCTTTTTCAATTGCCCAGTTGTGATGCTCACTTGCGCGTTTTCTAACGTTGTCAGCAATAATACCCCATGGATCTTCTGAATCAAGGTAGCCGATAACGTCGCCGTCCCATTCAGAATCTTTGGCTTCTTCTACGTTTAAAGCAGGGCAGAATACGAATGGTTCTGCGTCTTTAAATACGACCAAGGCAAAAATTCGTTCATGAGGATCCATTGAATAGCCAGTGAAGTATGAAATGGTAATTGGGTTGGAAATAAAGGCAAGGTCATTGCCGTAATCTTGCAACCATTGTTGTAATTTATCTAAGTTCATAGCGTTCCTCTTTTCTTAAATTTATTGCAAGTATACCATGATTTATGCATGAAAAAATGAAAGAAAAATTGTAAACGTTTGCGCTTGAGGCCAGATAATGATACATTATTAGGGCGAAGGAGTTTTGGGAAGGACTGAGATGAGAATGCATAAGCAAGATGTTACTATTTATGATGTTGCTCGAGAAGCTAAAGTTTCAATGGCTACTGTTTCTCGTGTTGTTAATGGGAATAATAATGTTAGAAAAGAAACTCGTGATCGCGTATTAGAGGTTATTAAGAGATTGCACTACCAACCAAATGCGGTAGCACAAGGTTTAGCTTCTAAGCGTACCACTACTGTTGGTTTAATCGTCCCAGATTTAACCAATTTATATTTTGCGGAATTATCAAAGGGGATTGATGATATTGCACTTTTGTACAAGTACAACATTATCATTACCAGTGTTGAGAATCGCTTGATGAAAGAAGATCAAGTTATTCAAAGTTTGCTTAACAAGCAAGTTGACGGTGTAATTTATATGTCAAACCGTTTGCCAGATGAGGCTGCGGAAGCATTTAAACGTACTGAAACGCCTGTGGTTTTGGCAGGTACCAAGGACAATCGTGAAGAATTCGCTTCAGTTACGATTGATTACAAGAAGGCTGATACCGAAGCGTTGAACTTGCTCATGCATGATGGCAAGAAGAACTTGGCTATTGTAGTTGGCGATCAAGATGCCGTAGTTAATGGCGAAAATAGAATTCCAGCTTACGAAGAATTCATTAGAGCAAACAATTTGGGTGAACCACATATTTATACTGGCATTAAGGATTACTCAGATGGTTACAACTTATATCCTCAACTCGTTAAAGATGGTATTGATGGTGTAATTGTAACTCGTGACATTTCTTCAGTAGGTATCTTGAATTCAGCAATGGATGCAGGTACTAAGGTTCCTGAAGAATTTGAAATCGTTACTGCGAGTGCTACTCAATTGGCTTCAGTTGTTCGTCCAGCTTTGACTACCATTAAGCAACCACTTTACGATATAGGTGCCGTAGCTATGAGAATGTTGACTAAGTTGATGAACAACGAAGAAGTTGACGATACTCATATTGAATTGCCATATGAATTGGTTAAGAAGCAAAGTACTTTAAACCAATAATTAAAATCAGTAAATTAAAAAAGATCAGTTTGTAGGAACTGGTCTTTTTTGTCTTTAATAAATAATATGGTTAACGGCCTTTTGCTTTTCACTAAAGGTTAGTTCTTTAATTGGGTTATTTGGATTATATGTTAACAAGGCCAAGTTAGTGTAATGACTAACTCTTGGCAATTTCTTGTAATCTGCAAAAGCTTGTTTACTGAAGAAACCGTAGAACAGAATTTGATTTGCTTTAACCCAGCCTAGCTTGGTGTAGAGCCACATATTTTTAGGACTGCCGTTAAAGTTTTGAATCTTGAATAGTTTGTCAGCAGGTAAAACTTTATTGGTTTGGGCCTGATTATCTGGATAACTGTACAGCGTAACTTTAGTGTTGGGCTTAGCCATAATCTTTTTATTCTGATATGGGGCAATATCTTGCTGGCGTAAATCTAAGTTAACAAATTCCGCAGAGATAAATGTCTTTTCTGCAATTTGGTAATAAAGACGATCATCAACTCGTACGCCATAAGTTACGTTAAGTTTTTGTCCTGGATAGACATATTTCTTTTCTTTGATTCGCACATAAGGATTCATCATTGTGGCAGTTTTAGTTTTGCCAAAATAGATTCCTGAACGATTGATGGCATATTTTTTGGTGCCACTTTTGGCTAATTTATATTTAAAACCAGTAGCCGGGAAGTTAGTTACAACCCCGTCGACATTTCGGTTGATTAGCCAATGCCATAAAGCAGGCGATTCATCCATTTTGGCCCAGACATAAAGTTGCTTATGCAATTTATGGAGCCAGTGAATTAAGAAGGGATGCTCTTGAACAATATCGGATGAGGCGTTAACTGCATTGACCTGAGGTAAAATACTGAAGTTAATGCGGCGAAGACTACCAACAATTAGGATTAAATATACATGTGGCATTAGTTCTCTTAAATGAAATAAACTTGCGGCAGAAAAAGAATGGATCATAATTCTGTTTTGCATATGATATTCTTTAACTACTTGAGCAATTTTATCTTCTAGCTCATAAGAAGGGTTAATGCTATGATCTATTTTTGTCTCTAAAACAAATTTAGTATTGGGCCTATTTTTATAATACTTAAAAAGCTCATTCAGCGACATGACGTGTTCGCCATTATCGTACCTTAGCTGTTTAAGTGTCTTAAAGTCATTTTGTGATACAATTGCATGTGTATGAGTAACTCGGTAAAGGTCATCATCATGAGAGATGACCAATACTCCATCTTTAGAAAGTTGAAGATCGAGTTCAACGTAGTCGGCACCAGAATTGAAGGCGGAGTTATCAGCTTGAATTGTTTCTTCAGGATATTTGATAGGATCGCCGCGGTGACCAACGACAGTAAAACCGCTAGTTGTAAAAAAGACTAAGCTAAAAAAAATAGCCCAAAATACTTGGCTTTTAATTTTCATGTGTACACCTCTATCGCATACTTACAATAGCATGGTTACACATTTTTTTCTATTTTTTATAGTATGATTCTTTTATTCCTTAAGGGTGATTTGATGGAACAATTGGATTTAATTGAAGAAATTACAAGAAATGATGGCAGTCGATATTATGAAATTTCTAATATCGATCAAAATGGGATTGCCGAATTAGCAGCAGACCATGGCGCTATCAAGAGCGTTAGAATATTGCAACTGAATATTCCACGAACCAAGGCATTGATTGAATACGAAAAATATATTAATGATACTTATGATTTGCAGACTTTAACAAATGAAGACGATTGGAAAAATCCAAAATGGGTGGAATGGGAAAAGCCTAAAGGAAAAATCCTCGATGCGTATAAGATGGTATTAAAAGCCAATCGAATTGGTTAGAAAGTGGTACAAAAATGGAAGAAACATGGCGAATTTTACATACAAATGATCTTCATTCACATTTTGAACATTTTCCTAAGATAGGACGCTATTTAAAAAAGGCGCAGGCAGATACTTCTGTTGATGAGGTTTATACTTTTGACGCGGGAGATTTTATGGATCGTTCCCATCCACTTACTGATGCCACAGAAGGTCAAGCCAATATTAAATTAATGAATGGCTTTAAATACACGGCCCTTACGATTGGCAATAACGAAGGAATTTCTAACCCGCATTGGGTGTTAGAGCGTTTGTTTGATCATGCTGATTTTCCTACAATTTTGGCGAATTTGCGTGAAGAAGACGAAACTATGCCTAAATGGGCAGTAGGACACAAGACTTTAACTACTAAAAAGAATACGCGCATTGCCGTAATCGGCTTGACTGCCGCTTATCCAATGACGTATGGTCCTAATCACTGGCACGTAAAAATGCTAGGAAGCACGATGGATAAGGAACTTAAAGAAATCGATGGTCAATATGACGTACTTATTTTATTAACACACGTTGGCCTGAAGATGGATCGCTGGTTAGCTAAGAATTATCCTCAAATTGATTTAATTGTTGGCGGGCACAGTCATGATTTAATCGTCCATGGAGAAAAAGTAGATCATACTTGGATTACCCAAACTGGTAAATGGGGTAACTATGTTGGTGACATTCATGTTGAATTAGATGATCATCATGTAACTAAGATTGTTCCGAATACGGTTGCTACTGCATCTATGCCAGAAGAGCCAGGAGATGAAGCAGTGATTCGCGGCTATTATGAAAAGGGTAAAAAATTGCTGTCTGAACGTAAAGTGGCAGATTTACCTGAAAAATTTGCAGATGACAAGGTAGCCGCAGTTCAAGCTTCCCTTGATGCGATTGCTGATTTTGCGAAAACTGACTTGGCGATTCTAAGCTCAGGTTTGTTTTTAACCCCATTTAAGAGTGGAATTTTAACTCAATTCGATTTACAAAACGCTTTGCCACACCCAATGCACGTGGTGCGCTCAACATTAAAGGGCAGCGACTTGTGGCGTTTGGTAATGGAAATTGAAAAGAACCGTCATTATCTTGATCATTTTCATTTGCAAGGCATGAGCTTCAGAGGCAAGATCTTTGGTCAAATGTACTATAAAGGGATCAAAGTAGATATGCGTAAGCGAATTGTTTATGTGAATGGTCGTGAAGTTGATCCAGAAAAAGATTATCAATTAGCCTGTTTGGACCACTATGTTTTGGTTCCATTTTTCCCAACGTTGGCTATTGTTGGTGAAAATGAATTCTTATTCCCTCAATTTTTACGTGAAGTTGTAGGCAATTATTTAGCCAAAAAATATCCATTATCAAGAGATGTGAAGTAAATGACTGAAAAGAACAAGAAGAACTCAGAAGAAAATAGCGAAGAGAAAACGAATAAGTTTGAACAAGAACAGCCGCTTCGTCATCCCTTGGCTAACGTAGCCCAAGATGGTAGGAGTATCAAAATCAATGATCAGCTTTATAGCATCATTGCCAATGAGAGGGATGCACTGGATTTAGAAACCTTGCGTAAAAAGTATGATCCCTATTTGGATCAATATGATTATTTAGTGGGGGATGTTTCTAGTGAACACTTGCGTTTGAAAGGCTTTTATAAAGATGAGGCCCGCACTTCAATTGATAAAAAAGAGTTGGCGATTGTTGATTACTTGAAGGAGTATTGTAATCCAGGTGGACCATATTTTATCTTGGAGTTAACGCATCCTACGCATTTTTATCAGCATCCTAAGAAAAAGACGCATGAACGTTATGAGCGTGAGCATAATAAAAAAGAACGTTTTCGCAGTCGGCGCCACTATAAGGAACAGCGTAAAAATGAGAATAATAACAATAATCCATTTAAGAAACGGCGCGTTCATCAAACTAAATTCAAGAAGAAGCAATCAATTGCAATAAAGAAAGAATTTGGACGGCATCATTCATTTATTATTAAAAAGAGAAAGGGAAACTAGTGAAAGATTACCGGTTATTTATGATTGACTTAGACGGTACGGTTTACCGTGGAAAAGAAACTGTAGAGTCTGGAGTAAGATTTGTTCATCGTTTGATCGAGCATAATAAAGACTATTTATTTTTAACTAATAATACGACCAGAACACCACAAATGGTGGTTGATAAGTTAAAAGGCCACGGCGTTGATACTGATATTAGCCATGTTTATACTCCAAGCATGGCTACGGTTAGCTATATTCTGGCTCACAATCATAAGAAAAAGATTGGTGTGTACATTATCGGTGAAATTGGATTATGGACCGAAATCTTGAAGCACCCTGAGTTTGAACTAAATGAAAAAGATCCAGACTATGTGATTGTCGGAATGGATAAGGATTTGACCTACCATAAGGTACGCGTAGCTTCAAATGCAATTAGAAATGGTGCAACTTTTATTGGGACAAATGCTGACATGAATTTGCCGGCAGAAGGGGAATTAATCCCTGGTAACGGTGCCCAATGTGCCTTTGTAGCAGCTTCTAGTGGCGTAGAGCCTCTATATATCGGTAAGCCAGAATCAATTATTGTTAATATGGCTTTGGATAAAATGGGCTACACCAAAGAAGATACCCTTTTAGTAGGCGATAATTACAATACGGATATTAAAGCTGGCTTTAATAGTGACGTGGATCAATTGTTAACTTTGACTGGCGTGACTCAAAAAGAAGATATTCAAGGCAAAAGACAACCAACAATTTTGGTTAATAATTTAGACGAGTTAAAACTATGATCACAAAAGACAATATTTTTTCAGTCATTTATCACTTCTTATTTGCTTTAACTAGTAGTGTAGTTGGGGCAATTATTGCAAGCTGGCCCTTGCTCTTTATTTTCATGATCGTTCAGAAGACAAATGAGACGGTTCACATGTCTTTATTTAAGGTCATGCATAACTATAACCAGTTGATGGTTTATTTGATCTGGCCCTTTAAAAATAAGCTTAAAATGGACGATTTTTCCACATCATCAAATGCTGCTGAACACTTTGCGGAATGTAAGCAATTATTTGTGTTAGCCGTACTTGTTTTTATCATTTGTTTGGTGCTGCATTTTATCTTTAAAAAGCAAAGAAAAAACGCATTGCTAGATTTGAATAAATCAGCAGCGCTTATTTTGCTCTTGCTTCCGATTGTTGTTTTTCCTTTTGCGGTGACAAATTTTGATAGTTTCTTTGTGATCTTTCACCATATTTTGTTCAACAACAACGATTGGCTATTTGATCCTAATACGGATCCGATTATTAATGTTTTAACCGAAGGATTTTTCGCTTCATGCTTTGCCGTGGCGGGAATCATTTATGAACTCTATTTTGCAGAAAAATTATTGCGTAAATAAAAAAGAATTCCATTAATGGAATTCTTTTTTTAATGACAATTTTTTCTTTAAAGCAACAATAGCAATTGGCACTACTGAAACAAGGATAATAGCAATTACGATCATTGAGAAGTGATCCTTTACAAATGGAA
>OODN01000063.1_pt1 | contig 101026 bp, 90 predicted proteins | sample 1671651 | NCBI WGS metagenome assembly OODN01 (sample SAMN06348178, study PRJEB24527) | human gut metagenome | biome: human gut; feature: ankylosing spondylitis patient; material: feces | host: Homo sapiens | place: China | collected 2015-10 | reverse complement strand
GATTTTGTCGGGTGAAACAGCGGCAAAATGAATCGGGTGTGTTGCGGGGCGGTATGCTCTTTCTGGGCAATCATCCGCTGAAAGTGGTGGTTATCATGATGAGCACCACCACTTTTGTCAGCAGGATTTGGAGTAAAGGGTATCATGGAAGTGTAAGTGCGTCAATATGGTTTTGAAAAATTTATCATGGTAAATCGATAGGAGTAAGACTTTTAGCTGTTAAACATTATGGTGGATGAGAAAACAACGCGTGAGCGATGGACACTTCAGCGATAAAAAAGTGGTGGAATATTTAAATAGAAACGACAGAAAAATCCAACTGGACAGGAACGAGGGGCTTTACTGAGATGTAAGGACGACACAGAATAAACAAAACAAAAAATCCGATCAAAATTCCAACTTTCTAAACACAAAAAGGCTTACAGAGAGTGAAGAGCCCCACAGCAAGTGAAAAGGAGCGAACAACATGCTGATTTACCCGAAAACCAAGAAGGGTGTCCAGAAGGACAGTCCCGTCTGGAAGGAGGACAACTTCCTCCGTCTGCGCGGCCTTGCGGACGCATTGGTCCACAAGACCGACTTCAAGACCGAGGACGGCAAGAACGTGTTAGCCGGAGCTTACTACGAGCGCGTCCGCCGAGAACTTGAGACGCTGGAAGCAGCCAAGGTTGCACAGCTCAGCAAGTCTCTGGGACCCAAGGCCGCTGCACTCAAGGCGATGCCTGAGCCGACCGGCGGCAGCAGCAACAGCAGCAGCCTCCACACTACCGGAGCACGGCGTGCTGCACGCGAAGCCGGTGAGCGCCGTGCCCGTGCCGCTAGTGAACGCAAGGAGCTGGCCGCGTCCATCCGGACAGAGCTGCTGGATGCCGAGGCACAGATCAATGAGGTTTACTGCCGTGCGAACGCAAGCCTTGTGAAGTACAGCAAGGCAGGCAAGTTCCGTGTGATCAGCGATGAGGAGATCCCGCGCTTTCATCCGAACTTTTCCGCCCGGAAGGTTGCGCAGGCCATGGAGATTGAGGAGGTACTGGCATGAAGAACCCGTTCAAGAAGGCTGACAGCGCCAAGCTGCCCGAGCAGGGCCGTGAGCGCACCGAGATCGACTACGCACACCGCACGATCATCCATCACATGCTGTACGGATACCCGGGAGATTTCAGCAGCTGTGCAAGCTATCCGGAGTATGATAACCCAGAGATATTCGCGGGCGTGTTGGAGCAGGCTGCCGACGCGGTCAAAAAGCTGGACCTTGACGAGCACACCCCGGTGTTCGACGAGCTGGTCAGCCTGAAAGCCCAGCAACTGGCCATCTCCAGCCTTGTGGAGACCCGGTATCAGCACCATGCATCGGCACTGAACCTGCAGGCGGATCTCCGACTACAGGTGGAAAACCTCCGCGCCAGCAAGAAGCTCATTGAAGAGCAGCTTGCTGACGTGAATGCCCGCATCCAGAAACTGGAAGCCTGACATCCGCAGCGAAACACAACACGAGATAAGACCAGGAGGTACAACATATGTACATGGGTGAACACACCAACGCGACCGAAAAGCTCCACGAGATTCAGAAACAGGGCCGCACCAAGGGCAGCCTACTGGACCACATCGCGATCCCCGTGACCGCCTTCTTTGTGGCCACGGATCTTATGACCGTCCACCTCTACACCGAAAGCCTGTTCGACGAGCGGCCCGAAATGGCCATGCTGGTGGCTGCCTCCATCGCCCTGCTGCTCGATGCCTGCCCCATGCTGGCGGGCAAACTCAAGGGCCAGCTGGATGACATGCTGCCCCGTGATCAGCGGGCGACGAAGCGCCGCATCAGCGCACTTCTGGGCACAGCCGTCGGAGCCTTTGCAATCTTCGCGGGTTTCTGCATCGTGTCCACGCTCATGAGTGTGGAGGCCCTGGGAGCAACGGAGAACCCCACCCTCTACATGGTGGGCCAGTACATCCGTATGCTGCTGCCCATCGCCACCAGTGTGGGCTCTTACGCCATCGGCTTCTTCAGCGACCACCGCAGCCAGCTGGACAGCCTGAAGGCCCAGCGCCTGGATCTGCAGGACCTGGCTGCCGACACCGACAGTGCCATCAGCCATGCGAAGTTTGCGACTGCAAACTTTAACCCGGACCTCCAGGACTACCGCTTTGCACAGGCCAAGCTCAAGAGCCTGAGCATTGCAGCCCGGCAGGCCCGCTTGTCCGCACGCATGAAGCTGGCCGAAGAACTGGGCAGCGTAGAGGCCGCAGAGGCCCTGCTGCACAGCGCGGGTCTGGACGACCTGCTGGACGAGCAGCACTGGCAGGCCATGCTGCTGCCCCCTGCCTCGGCTGAGGCTGCACCGGAACAGCCGGTGCTCCGCCTTGAGGCAGAGCCTGCCGCAGAGAAAGTGTCTGCCGCAATGGCATCTTGACCCCAAAACAGATTTTTTTCAGAAAAAAGCTGCCTGTTTTCCAACTGAGAAGGCAGGCAGCGCCTTTTCTGAGGTGTAAGACGCAAACCTCACAAACGAAAGGAAACGCTATGAAGCTGAAGATGCTTACCCGCATGGCTGCCATGGTGGCAGCTGGTTCTCTGGTGGTCGGCCTGCTGGCTGGCTGCAGTGTGATTCCCTCCAGGGACGGTGCGGCGGACAATGCCGTGGCCACCGATACCGCCCTTATCCTCACCCAGGGCGATGGCCAGCCCGCTCTGACCAACGCCGAGGATTTCCTCAACAGCGTAAACGTGACGCCGGGCGGCAGCGCCGGTCTCGTGGTTGCAGATGGATTTCCCTTTGTGGTCGGTCCCCAGCGCTTCGACCAAGTCAAGAACAACGACATCCAGCAGGCCAGAGCGGACAAGGCCGCCCGCCGACAGCTGGTGGAGGCGGTGCAGGGGGCTGCTGCAGCCACCACCCCTGAGACCGACCTGATCTCCGCCATTTCTCTCGCCAGCCGCATGCTGTCCGCCGGTACGGCCGACACCAAGGTGATGGTCATCCGGCACTCCGGCGTCAACACGGCAGCCAGCCTGCCCATGCAGGACATCGACCTGCTGAATAGCGACCCTGCCAAGCTGCTGGATCAGCTGGACGCCGCTGCCATGCTGCCTCAGCTGAACGGCGTGGCCGTGGAGTTCTACGGTCTGGGCGATGTCGCTGGTTCTCAGCGCACCCTCTCTGCCCAGCAAGTCCAGTGGCTGCAGAGCTTTTGGCAGGCCTTCTTTGATCGCACGGGTGCAACCGTCACCTTCCACGCCGATATCGTGTCCGGTGAGGCCCTCACCGAGAACGGCCATAAGGTCACGCCGCTGGCCCCTGCAGGTGCACCGACCTTTATTAAGGTCAGTGCAGAGCAAGTGGACTTTCAGCCCGACAGCACAACTTTCCTCGATGAGGCAGCTGCCCGTGCAGCACTGAACGGTCTGGCCGAGCAACTCAAGGGCACTTCTGCCCACTACATTGTGGCTGGCAGCACCGCACATGTGGATAACGCCAGCCGGGAGGGTGCACAGGCGTTATCCCTTGGCCGCGCTCGGGCAGTGCGTGACGTGCTGGTGGTGGCCGGCGTTCCGGCCGACCAGATTACCTGCCTGGGTCTGGGCAACGAGCCGACGAGCGTGCGTAGTGCAAACGAGGCCGAAAACCGCTGCGTCTATGTGGTCTCGTCCGACAGCGTACAGGCCACGGAGTTCCGCTCGGTGGGGCAGGTCGAGAGCTGACCGGCAAACAGGCAAGGCACCCTGGCACAGAGCAATCTGTGCCGGGGTGCCTTTTTGTATGCGAAGGTGGCGATGCACCAGCCGCTTTGGCCCATGCGGAAAGGAGGTTCGCACCGGGCCACACAGGCAGTTTGCGAAAAAGCACTTTCATTTTGGCCAAAAGCGTGCTATACTCTACAATAGAATTGGTGAAATGAACAGTTCCGGTGCTGTCAGATAGCTCCAGGACGAGCAGTTTTGCCGAATCAACTCACACCCCGCGAGGGGACGATAACAGCAGATTGATCATCTGGGTGTACTGACCAATCTGAATCAACTCACACCCCGCGAGGGGACGATAACCGAGTAACATTCAGACCACCAAGAAACAGAGCATAGGAATCAACTCACACCCCGCGAGGGGACGATAACACACCTTCTCCATAATCTTCAATCATTTCAGCAAGCGAATCAACTCACACCCCGCAAGGGGACGTAAAGCTTTTCCGTTTTCCATCGCTGAATCACCGCTGAAGAACCAACTCACACCCCGCAAGGGGACACAACAGAAGGACCTTTTCTGCACTGCATAGATGCGGCAGAAAAGGTCCTTCTGCTTTTTTATTTTTTGCGTCGTTTTTCCAACCGGGCACGGCGGCAGAGCCTTTCTCTGAGTGTAAGACAGAAACACCAGAGACGAAAGGAAAAACCTATGAAACGCCTTTTGGAAGGGCAGCAGCTGCAGCGGACAGTCCCGTCCACGGCGGCGCATGCTGAGCCGGTGGTACGCCTGCCCGGCGGCCTGACGCTGGACGACCGCAACTGCTGGCAGTACCCCACCATGCTGGTGGGCAGCGTCGGCAGCGGCAAATCCACCCTAATAGAGCAGATCCGCCAGCCGGTGCTGGCCCATGCAGACCGTGTGGGGGACACCGTGGTGATCTTTGCGGCAAAGCCGGATGTGCTGCGCTGCCGCCGCCCGGGCGACCCGGTGATCTCGGTCTCGGCCACCGACCCTGCCAGCCGCTGGAATCTCTTCCGGGAGCTGGATGCCTCCGATACGCCGGACCTTACTCTGCGTGAGATCGCCAGTGCTCTGTTTGCCGAACAGAAGAAAAAGACTACCCAGATCTTCTTCCCGGAGGCAGCGCAGGAGATCTTCTACCAGACGGCACGCTTCATGCGGGATTTCGGCCGCACCAACAACATCCCGATCTCCAACGCAGAGCTGAGCGAGTTTCTCACCCGCACAACGGTCTTTGCACAGGAAGGGGCCGGCACCGGAATCGACGGCAGCTGGCAGGAACTGGTAGAGCGGTACCCCACTTACTTTTCTGCCGCCCGGGATCTTATCGGGGACGGCGGTGCCCAGGGCCTGGGCGTGCTCAGTGAGGCACGCACCATGCTCAGCCGCCTGTTCATCGGCAGCTTTGCCTCGGCCAATGGCACCTTCTCGGCCCTGCAGGCCATCCGTCAGGGCGGCAAGCGCGTGTTCATCCTCTACGAGCCGGACAAGGCCCGGACCGCCCTCCCGCTGTTCCGGCTGCTGCTGGATCTGATGCTGCAGCAGAGCATGAGCCCCACCCTGAACCACAAGGTGTGGTTTCTGCTGGACGAGTTCAGTCTGCTGCCTAAGGTCGAATCCCTGACCGATGCCCTGAGCTTCGCACGTGACCCTTCCGGCGGCAATGGGCGCGGCGGTGCGCGTATTATTGCGGCAGTACAAAGCGTCCAGCTGCTGACTCGCCATTACTCCGAGGCAGAGGCCAAGACCCTGATGTCCTTGTTCCCCAACCTCATCACCATGCGTGTCATGGACCCAATGTCCCGTGCAGCCTTCGCAGACCGCTACGGCACTGCTCGCGTGATCTACCGCTACATGGGCGAGGGCAACCGGCCCGTGACCACCGACTGCGAGCAGAAAGTGGTGACAGACGCCGACTTTTCCCAGCTCATGAAACCGGGTCAGGCCCTGATGAGCCTGCCTGCAGTCTCGCCGGATCCCTTCATTTACGACGGCTTCCGGCCCTGACCAAAGAAAGGAGAAACCCATGGCTTTGTTCCGTTCCAACCGGGGCATGCACCTGCTGGCACTGCCCACGACCCACGCCGATGCAGAGAACACCCGCCGCAAGAACATCCAGGATGGCACCACCACCACCGCATCCCGCCTGCTGGCACAGGCCCGCATCCTGCCGCAGGAGGCGCTGGTCTGCGGCCCGCCGGGACGCATCTTCCCAGTGGTGGAGGCCCTGCAGCGGCAGAGCAGCCGCCCCTTCGTGCTCATCGGCACCGCCCGGGACATGACCAACAGCCCGCTGCTGCGGCTCCCGACCCAGTGGCAGGACACCGTGCTCCCGGACCGGCTTCCGGAGGGCAGCGGCAGGATCACGATCAATCCCGGCGAGTTCGGCATGGGCATGATGCAGATGGCAGACTGGGGTGACACCCACATCATTCTGCTCTGCCTGGGGCAGGGACTCTCGGCCAGCACCGAGCTGCTGGATGCCCTGAATGCCTACGGCGACTATGTGCTGCTCTGCAGCAGCCTGAGCCGGGCGGTACCCGGCCGGACAGGCGGGCTGACCACGGAGGGCCTGCTGCGGTCCATGCGATATCTGGTTGTCTCGTCCGCAGGCGGCGACGCCCAGACCCTGCTGCAGGTCCTGCCCAGCTACGAGAGTGAGCGGGTGACCAACTCCGTCGGCTTCAACACCCACTGCGACCGAGGCGGCATGATGGGGCACCACGGCGGCATCGGCTTCAGCTTTGGCCAGAACCGCGAAGTGGTCACCAAGCCCGTGCTTTCGCAGGACGACCTCACCGGGCTCCGGAACAACTCGGAGTTTCTGGTCTATAACCAAGACCTTATGAGGCTCTGGGTCGGAAAAATCGGCTGAAAACCAACCAAAAACTTATCCGCTTTTTTCGTACAACCTGCACATTGCAGGAACGCTTACCGGTGCGCTATACTGGGCGCAACACGACTATGTTGTCAGCTGTATATCGTGCACAAACGAAAGGAGAAACGCTATGAAGCGTATCTACGTGACCACCATTCCTCTGCAGGGCCGTCTCGACCTCGCCAAGAACACCTACCGTTCCAGCGCCAATTCTGACGACATCGAGACCCGCTTCCCGATCCTGCAGGTCCTGCACAACACGCTGCAGGAAAGCGACGATTTCCACATCATCGCCATCCGCAGTGTGAACGGCGATACCCAACGCAACTTCGGCTACCTCAAAGAGGAGCTGCAAGCGATGGGCTTCACCGAGGACCACATCCGGGAGCTGCCCATGCCGGACGAGCAGGACTGCAGCACCCTGATCCGCCTGTGCCGCGACCTGTGCGACGTGCTGCCGGAAAAAGGCATCGCCTACATGGACATCACCTACGGTACCAAGACCATCCCTCTGGTGCAGCTGGCGGCTCTTACCTGCGCAGCAGCGACCCATGAGGAACTGGAGGTAGGCGGTGTCTACTACGGCGAGATGCGGCGCGTCAACGGCCAGAGCGTGAATCAGTCTGTTCTCAACGATGTTACGCCGCTTTATCACCTGCAGGGCCTCGTGGGCGGCATCCACGGCAACAAGGATACCGCCGAGATGGTCTACAACCAGCTGGTGTGGATGAGCCAGAACAAGGCCGAGCAGTAAGGGAGGGGGAATTTGATGTACGAGGAACGTGCAAACCTCCGGGCTACGATCGATGCATCGCCGCTCTGGGATGTGGATGTGGCCACCCGCAAGGCTCTCTTTCAGCCGATGCTGAAAAAGCTGAATGGCCGGGAAGAGCCTGCCGGGGACGACCCGGCTGAGGCCGCTGCGGTAGACCCGAAGCTGGAAGAAACCTACAAGAGGGTCTGGGCCGAGTGCTTTGAGCTGTTCCCGACAGAAGATGCCACCATCCTCTCGATGGCGTTTTTCCAGGCTGCGGCGGCATACCAGCCGGACCCGACACGGGAGAAGGACAGCTTCTGTGCTTACATGCAGATGGCCATGCGGCATCTGAAGGCCGAAGATGCCCGGAAAGAGGCGCAGAGCCTGGGCGTTATGGACGTTAGCAAGGAGACCGCCCGTAAGGTCCGTCAGGCGTTGGACTACATGGACCGGATGGGTTACACCAGTGCCATGGTGACCGGCGACCCGCATCTGGAAAAGACGGTCGCACAGGCTGCCAGGATCGGCCAGCGGAGCCTGCACGAGGCTCTGCTGAACAAAGATACGCTGGTGTCCATCAACACCGAGCGGGACGACGGCACCGGGATCGAGATCGTGGACAAGGGGGCGTCTCCTGAAACGCAGGTAGAACTGAAAGAGGACATCTTCCCTATCCTGCACAAGGCTGTGCTGCTCATGAGCCTGGAAGAAAAAGAAAAGACCCGTGCCAATATGGTGCTGTTCTGGTCCCCGCGCATTCTGGGCTATCTGCGGAAAAATGAGGCCCCCGACATGCCGGAACGCCTTGGCCGCAGCGACGACCTGCGCCCCCTGGAGAGAGACGGCGTCCTTTGGGACCTGCTGCTTCTGCGGGACTATGTACGTTTCTGTGTGCGGGAACCGCTTTACAGCGGCGAAGGCCCGGAAAATCCGAAGGAGCTTGAAAGCGCAGCAGTGAATCCCCTGCTGCTGCCAACACGCCGCCCGGAGCAGGACAAAACCGTGGCAGAGTATCTGGGCAAGGACAAGGGAACGGTTTCCTACCATAACCAGAAGTTCGCCAAAAAGTTCCGGGGGCTGTTGAACCTCAAGGACACAAAGCCTGTGAAGGAGAACTGAACACATGGGGAAGAACATTGCGCTCCTGTATATGAGCGCCTATTTTGCACAGCCTGCCCCGGAGGGCAGCAAAAACCGCTTCCTGCGTACACAGACCAACGAGGCTGCGGTCAGCGCCCTGTGGAAGGACCCTGCATCCCGGCCGGACAAGATTGTGGCCCTATGCAGCGACACGGTCCGGACAAAGCCGACCGTCCCGGCGGCAGACGGCTCCGGCAATAAGGTGCCCACGCTGGAGTATTTCAGGGAGGAGTTCCTGAAACAGCTTGGCGTGCAGCCGGAACAGCTGGTGGCGGTCTCTGTGCCCGACAGCATGGAGGAAGCCGACCAGACCCGTGCGATCTCTGCCGTGCTGGAACAGGTGGCCGAGAATGACAACCTCTACATCGACCTGTCCGGCGGAATGCGCGATACGGCGACGCTGCTGCTCATTGTAGCCCGCTACCTCAAGGACATCCGCATGGTTCAGACCAAAAAAGTGCTTTACTCGGAGCTCAAGGGCAACAGTTCCGTTGTGCGGGACAGCACGGGCCTGTACAACCTGATGGACCTGATCACGGCAGTGGATGCGTTCTTCTCCACCGGTACGACCGAGAAACTGAAAGCATATATGAAACAGACCGGTGAGACGGACTCTGACATCCTGAACCTGCTTGACCGGATCGACCATTTCGCGGATGATCTGGCCCTCTGCCGCGTGCAGATGCTCAAAGCCGACCTCAAGGCCATTGCCCGTCAGATCAAACAGCGCCCTGCCTCGAGGGAAACGCTGAGCAGCCTGCTCTATGAGCTGATGAACGACCGCTTTGAGGCAGAGTTCCAAAACCTCATGGGCAGCCGTTCAGACAGCCTGCCGGCACTCGTGCAGTGGTGTGCCCACCACCGGATGTACCAGCAGGGACTGACCCTCCTGAGCGAGGAAATGCCCACCTATTTGTGTGGTCACTTGTTTCTGCAGCCAACCGGCAAAGCACTGGATTACATGGCACTACAGCCCCAGAACAAAGGCAAGAGCTGGGTGTTCCCAATGTTCCACTACCACTTCTGCCGCGCTGCTTTGTTCCATGAGGCACGGCCCTTTACCGTAAACCTCTGCCTGACCAAGGACAAGACTGAGGCGAACGGAAACGCTCTGTTCCGTGTGGCGACTCTGACCGAAGCACAGGAGTATCTGACAGCTGCAGTGGAGCAGGGGGAACTGCTGTTGGATCTGACCCGGAAAGACACTGTGGCGCAGGGAATTGTATACTACCAGAGCGTGCAGCAGTACCGCAACCAGATCAACCACGCCACGGACAGCGCGGTTAAATTTCAAAAGGACACAGGGCTTCTGCCGCTCAGTACAAGCGCCATTGAGCAGACGTTGGGGGACGTTGCGTTCTACCTCTTCAAACTGAAAGAGTGTAAAGCCACTGCCCCGGTGGGCATAGAACTACTGGACAGCAACAAAGCATTTTAAGGCTCAAAAAGTCATAACAAAAACAGCCATCACTTTCCAACTGAAGTGATGGCTGTTTTTTGTTATCCCCTTGCGGGTATGATCTAAGTGCAACACAATTTTGTGCCAGAAGAAAGGGCTGCACACATTTATCGTAACTTCTGCGGCGAGACCAGCGGCTCCACCCATACACCGCCCATGCCAAGGGTAGTTTTGATCCCGATGCCGCCGTAGGGCGCAAAGGAGAGCAGGGCGTTCCAGAGCTCCAGCAGCGGCAGGGCCAGCCGGGCCTCCACGACAGCGCTGCCCACAAAGCCCGGGATGCAGGTGTTCTTGATGGGATAAGTGACGGTGTGCAGGCTGTAATCCCGGATGCGCAGCCCGCACAGGATGGCGTCCAGCGCATCCGGGTCGCTCAGCTGGCAATCCGGAAAGGCGGTGTTCCAGTGCAGCACAAGGCTCTGCAGCAGCAGGAATTCCTGCGGGTAGATGGCGTAGCGTCCCGCCTGCTTGAAGGCGCAGGGGGTGCGGAACCACAGCCTTGTCCGGCTGGCAGGCTCCTCCCGCGCAGCCAGCAGAAGCTGTAGGCCGTTTTCCACCGAGTGGCTGCCCAGCGGCTCCATCTGCAGGGGCACGCCGTGCAGTTCCAGCGTGGTGCAGCCCGCAAGCAGCGGCCGCACCTGTGCGGCGAGGGCTTCGTCCAGAAGATTCAGCGTCCACACCGAGGTCTGCGCAGCAGCGTCAAAGCACAGGGACTGCGACAGCGGGTGCTCGCCCTGCTCATGGAGCCGAGCGGCGGTATCGGCGGGAAGCTGTGCCATCAGCCAGCCATAAATGCGGTAGGCCCATGCAGAGGGCAGACGTGGGGTCTCTGCTGTGCGCAGAGAGAACTGCAGCTGCTCGATCATAGAATGTTCACCTCGCAGAACCCGGCCGGGTAGCGTTTGCCTGCATAGGTGACGTACCGCGCACGGTGCGGCGAAACGCCAAGGCTGATGTCTGCCTCATGACGACCGTGCTGGGTCTGCAGAATGCGCTGGGTCCATTTCAGGGCGGCGGCATAATCGTCCTTCAGGTAAGGGTAACCGACCGTTTTGGAGAGGAAGCCGGTGCCGCCGCCAAGGATGAGGTGTGGGGTGTCCGGAATGTTTGCAACGGGATGGCCCTGCGGGAAGTGCGACAGGAAGGCATCCTGATAAAAGCGGCTGAACTCGGCGATGGCTTCCAGCAGAGCATCCTTTGTAATGGGGTGGATATGCCGGTTGAGGATGCTCTGGTCCAGCGTCAGCTGGAAGCGGATGGTCTCGCCCGGGCGCACGCACTCCTGATAGAGGGGCAGATCCTTGGCGTCGCCGTCAAAGTCCTCGACCCGGGCAGCGGAAAGGGGCGAGATCAGGGTGCGACCGGTCAGGATCAGCTTGTCGTTGTCGATGGGGGCACTGTCGGAGACCTGAACGCCACGGAAAACGCTGTCCAAGATGTCATCGGCGGCGGCACCGGATCTCAGCCTGTTGGCGTAACTGCCCTCCGGAAATACGTAATCGTGGTTGACCTCAAACGCTTCCAGAGTGCGTTTTTTGTCGGAGACCGGCGTCTCGTGCAGCAGCAGATGCACCAGCCACGCCGTGCGCAGCGCACCTTTCAGGCTGCTGCCGGGGATATAGGCGCGGCCGTAGGCGTCGCGCTGAAACTGATGGATCTCCTTGGTGCCGTTGTAACCGGCAACATCCTCGGTCACGGCCAGGCGATACTGCACCAGCGGCTTGTCACCCATCAGTTTCGGGTGCTCCAGCCAATCCTCTGCAAGATGACAGTCTCTGGTCCAGAAGTCCAGCAGACTGCTGTTGGAGCTGAGCATGAACTTCTCGAACTGCCGCACCAGATCGTGCCGGAGTATGTAGTCAAAAAACAGTTCCATGTTGAGGATCTTGACGCAGCCCTGGTTCGGGAAATAGATGTATTCCCGTTTGCCGATCTTACGGCCGCTGCCAACGAACAAAGGAGACTGCGTTTTCAGCGTCAGATCAAAGATCTGCAGGTGATCCTGCTGGATCATAGTGTCACCCCCATAAACAGCGGTTTGGAATAGCGGTAAACCGGATGCGGGACCCCGATGCCAACATCGTAGAGCTTACCCTGATAGGTGTGCTGCAGCACGGAACCGGCGGTGAGAAAATACTGGGTCTGCTTCTTGACGGGGGTCTCCACCCATTCGGTGGAGGCAAAGCCGCCGCGCCGGGCCAGCTGGAACGCCGCACCTTCCAATGCGGCATCCATCTCCTCCCCGGTGGGCAGACTGCTGGTCAGCAGCAGGTAGGGCGCGGTGCCGCGCTCCAGCGCCTGCAGCATCCAGCGCAAGGATGCGTCCTCGGCGGTGTTCAGGCAGATGGGCTCGCCGTCCAGATGGAACCGGCCGTAACCGGCGCTGGTGCGGCCGCCGATCCCGCTCAGGCCCAGAAGGGTGAAGAGCTCCTTCAGCATCTTGAGCTGGTCGTTGCCCTCACAGGCACACAGGACATACAGGCCGCAGCCTGCGTGCAGGCGGTACAGGCCGACAAAGTACGGCTTGGCGTCGGCACCGTCGGTCACGCTGGCCTTGGTCTGCTCGTAGGCCCGGCCAAAGCTCTGGTCCAGCTCGTCCAGCGGGTAGGTGCCGCTGTGCAGGCTGGCGGTGTAGCGGTCGAATTTGGAGGCCGGGATCCAGGCAAGCTTTTTGACCGCCTTGCGCTCAACGGTGGAAAGCTCGGCAGGGGATGTGGATGCGGCGATCGGCTTGGGTAGGTAAAAGGTATCTCCCCGCCAGGGCATGGCATCACTGATGCGCAGGGCGTCCGCATCGGCAGAGACGAGAAGCTCCTCCAGTGCGGGCTCGCCGTACACCTCCAGCGCTGTGTGGCACAGGGCCGAAAAGATCGTGTCGGCACGCAGGGTCAGGGCAGAGGACTGGGAGCCGACCGCTGAGTCGGAACCACCGAAGTGGACTGCCGTATCAAACGCCAGCTTTAGCAGAAAATAGTTCATACTCTTCGACCTCGGTTTTGAAGGTTTGGCGGATGCCGTCCAGATCAACGTTCAGCGTCTCCGGGTAAGGGATCACCTGGAAGTTCTGGAAGCTCACACGGCCGTTGCCGCGGGAGCCGTGCCCGCCAAGGTAGTCCAGCTGGAGCAGCTTCATGGCCTTGGACAGAAGCGAAAGGTCCTCTTCCATCTCTTTGGGGTCGGACAGGTTGTAAACGATGTTGACCCCGAACCGGGCACCGGCAACTATGCGCTCGATCTGGCGTGGGTTGGCCTTGGAGGTAAGGCGGTTGATCGTGTTCTCCGACTTGACTTCGGTCACGCCCACGCCTTTCAGCTGGTCGTAGTTGAGCAGAAAGGCATCCGCAAACTGCAGCCGCGCAAAGCGGACCGGTTCAGAGCTGCCGAACATCCGCAGGAGGACCTCGCCGTCTGCGGAAAAATCCGGAAGCGTTTCGCCGTTGACACAGCTGCAGCGGGCAAGCAGCGTTCGGAGCTTGCCCTTCAGGCTGCTGCCCGGCACAATGGGCAGCCCGGTGAACGGGTCACGGATAACAGGACTATCCACGGTGCCGATGGCAGAAAAAGACGAAGAACCGCCGATGTGAAGCCCTGTGCGGACAACAAGGTCACACTTGATCAGAATTTTGCCGGTCATGATGCATTCTCCTCTCCGGTTTTGGATTCAGAGTAGTAACGATGGAAGGCGACGAGGGCTTCCATGTAGTGGTAATAATCGATCAGGTCCTGCCGTGTGCAGGTACCGACAGAGGACAGCTTGGCGAGATACTCAAACAGGTTGGCACTTTCCACAAACTGACGCACCTGTGGGTCACGGCCGCATTCGTAAGCCAGGCGGATGCGCAGCAGCTTGATCTGATTGACGCTCTCCTTCAAAAGCCGCTCCTCGGTGCGGCGGTTCTCGTTGTTGTAAACGTCACAGGCCAGGCGGAGCAGGTTCTGGATCTTGGTCTTGGTGATCAGGGAGTAATTCTCCTTCATCAACTGTTCCGCAAAATCAACGTAGTTTTCCGGAATGATCGGCTCTGCAGCAGCGGCCTTTGGCTTGGCCGGGCCTTTGCCGGAAGGATGATTCGTTTTTGGCATATCACTCTCTCCCTCGTTTCTGATAGACATAAATGTAGATCGCGGTGATCAGCTGTCGGCGCTGTTCCGGGTCTCGCGCCCAGTCCAGAACATTGTGCGAGAAGGTCCGGTATGCGTCCTTCAGGGCCTCACTTGCCTTCTTCTCGTCCGGGCGCAGCCGGGCAAGCAGGTAGACGCACCGTGCAAAATTGACCTGGTCCTCCCGGGTATTGCGCAGCAGGTCGGTCAGGTTGTACAGCATGGAATTGCCGCGGTGATCGTCGTCCTTTTTCTGGAACTGCGCAAAGAACTGCTCCAGACAGGGTATCTTCTCGCCCAGCACCTTGTCCCGCAAAACATCCCAGGAGTAGGTGTGGTCGGGCACGGCATCGAACAGTGCGGCACCGTTCTTGCCGGGCAGCTTTTTGGCTTCGTCCTCCAGCGCGGCGGTCTGCTCGGCTGCGGCGCGGATGGGATAATGTTCGTTGAACATTGCGATGCCCGCGCTGATGGTCAGCGCCCCGCAGGTGTAGCTGCGCAGGTGCTTCTGGATGCGCAGGGCGGCCTGCAGGGTGTGGTTCCAGGCACCGACCAGAAAGACGTCGTCGCCGCCGGCGTAGACGATGCTGACGCAAAGCCCCTGCAGCAGGCCGTTGATGTGGTACTTGAAGAACAGCGACATCTGCCGCGAGAACGCTGCGGCGCGGAACAGGTTGACGTACTTCATCCGCTGCACGGGGTCGGTCTGGTCCGGCTGCTCAAAGCCGGCAATAAAGGCCTGCCCCAGATTGTCCACGTCCATGCGGCAGATGGCGACGCGGCGGATGCCCTCCGACTGGTCGGCAAGATCCTCAATATTGTTGCTGGCGGCATAGTCGCCGACGAACAGGTTGACGGACGGGCTGAGCGTCCGGACCAGCCGGTTCTTGGTGTAGGAGCGCACGGCGTCGGCGCAGAGGCCGGAGTCGTTCGAGAACGAAAGGAATCGGTTGCTGTCACGGATGCCCGGCAGCGCAAAGGCACCGGGGCGGGGCGTGCTGTGGATCAGATAGACCGACTGGTTCTGGATCTGTGCCGACAGGTTGGCAAACCGATTGCACCACGGGCAGAGACCCTCGGCGTTGACCTGTGCGGAATTGCCGCACACCTTGCACTCCCGGGTGTTGTCGGCACCGGACGGCTCCCGGTTCAGGGCGCGGAGCGCAGCGGCATCGTAGGGGTGCTGCTTGTGCTGCTCGGCAATGGCGTTGGCCCGGCGGAACAGGGCCTTGTAGGGGCTTGCCTCTGCGGGGACATTGCACAGGTCGTTGGCGCTGCAGGGGGTCCAACCGTTGGCCAGGAACAGCTGCACGCCAAACTGATCGTTCAGCCAGCCGTTGAAGGCCCGGTTCCAGTCGGCAAGAGTCTGCTGCACGGCGGCGGTGTTGGGCAGCAGGAGATAGCAATGCCCGCCGCCGCTGTAAATGATGTTGGTCCGGGTCAGGCCGCAGCCGTCCAGCAGCTCGTCCATGTAGTGCTCCATGAGCAGCTCCAGAAAGAACGAACGGCTGCGGAGGGACCGCAGGGCACCCTTGGTGTGTACAGTGTAGATGAACCGCTGGATGCGGGAAAAGTCGGCAGTGTAGAGCAGGAATGCCGGTTTCCGGCGCAGCTCCGTGGGGGTGTCCAGCAGGGAAAAGGCGGCGGTCTGCTGTAGGTACTCGCTGACGCAGGCCGCCAGAGCTGCCGTCAGCTTGAGCTGGTCGTAGAGGGAAATGTCCCGGTCCTTTTCCCGCGCGGTGCTGGCAGGCAGGGCGCTGCACTGGGATTCCAGCAGGCCCAGCAGCGCGTTTGCCTGCGCCGGGCTGAACTGCAGGCCGGTGAGCTGCCCCGTCAGCTCCTGATAGAGCTCCCGGTAAACGGCGGCGGGGATGTCCGGCGCATCCTGCACGGGGTCGTGCAGGGCACCGTCCGGGCGGGCAGCCGGGACGGAATACCCGGGGTGCTCCCCGTTCAGGTGGCTGAAAATGGAGCGCAGGGGCCGGTAGCAGGAGCTGGCCGGTTCGGCGGCGGGGGTGTCGGCGGTCACAGACAGGCTGCGGGCAAAGGCCGCGCAGCGGGCGGCGTCCGACCCTGCGGCCGCGCCGCCGCGCACGGCAGCCCACTCCGGGGTGTCCGGCAGGGCGGCCAACAGGGCGGCTGCGGTCTTATCGGCCCGGAAGGCCAGCTTGCCAAGGCCGTGCAGCAGGCCGCAGAAGGTGGCCTGCAAGGTGAGTGTGTTCAAGGAATCATCTCCTTCGGGCAAAATAGCAAGGGAATATGCGAAAAACAGGTTTGAAAAGATTTGTTCCCATTATAGCACGGGATCCGGCAAAGAAAAACGCCGGAAACAGAGAAATTTCGACCGCTTTTTTGGGGAAACTTCCAGTGGGAAACAGTCCGTATTCTAATATAAAAGCTGCGGAAACTCCCGCAGTTGGAAAAATTGCGGAAAAAATCGGGAACAGCCCAAAATTTCACAAAAAAAGCAGCCGCCCCGCTTCGCCGCACAAAACTGTGCAGTAAAGCGGGGCGGCTGCCTGTGTCCCCTTGCGGGGTGTAATCGGTGATTGGTCGAACTTTAACCTGATTTCCGGTGGGACAATTCCTCCGTCCCCTTGCGGGGTGTGATGGCAAAAATAAACAAAAGTGACCGGCAGAAAACCGGCGGAATGCACCTTTTTCATAATGCTGGCATCATTATAACACACTCTGCGCAAAAAGAAAAGCGGAATGAAGAAAAGAATGCCGCTTTTTCCGGTGCGAACCGCGCAGGAGGTGCGCGTAAAAAACATGAATTTTGAGATCTTGCACTGAAAATTCCAACTGCGGCTGCTCCGGCGGGCTTATCTTATGTGACCGGACAAAAACAGACGAATGCGAAAGGAGCACACAATGGGATTCTTCAGTTCCCTTTGGGGCAAAAACAGCGAGAACGGCAAAAACACCCAGAACAACACACCGACGGTGCAGCAGCCGAGAATGACGGAGGCGCAGCGGCACGATGCCTTTGTGCAGTCCCTGCGCGAGAACACGGCAAACGGGAAGTACGGCCCCGTACCCACCCAGAGCACCGCTCGCAAAGCCGCGACAGGCTCCTCCGAGGACGGCGGCCGGGAACGCGGGGATGACCCGGGTGCCCCCGGTTCGCAGGGCCGCAAGAGCGGGCTGAAGTTTGGCACCTCCAAGTCGGTGTCGGCCTCTCAGGGCAGCGGCAAGGGCCAGGGCGGCGGCCGCAGCGGCGGCGGTCAAGGGCCCGGCGGCCACGGCCATGGCGGGCGCTGAAACTTTTTTGCGTTTTTCCAACCGCAGCCCAACCGGCGGGCTTGTCTGTAGTGTAAGACAAACCTGCTTCAACAGAAAAGGAGAACCCACTATGTTTGAGTCTGCACTCGGCAACCTGTGTATCGTGATCTGCGGCATGACCGTGCTGCTTTCGGCCTTTTTCATCTGGCGCGCGGAGACGCTGCCCAACCGGCTGATTGTCGCTGCTGCGGCGGCGATCGTGCTGATCTTCCGCTGGCAGATCAGTATGATGATCTACCAGTTCGTGGCGTCCATCTTCTCGCTCATCGCGCTGTTCGTGGGCGTCGTGTTGCTCTGCGCCCTGCCCTTTGTGCTCATCCGTCTCTTCCTGCACTGAGGGGGGTGAAAGGATGGAGTACGCGTTCACGCTGAATGTCCTGCCCGTGGTCGGCGGTGTGGTGATTGTGCTGGTGCTGGTGCTCTGTGAGCTTGGAAGCACCGGCTTTGGCGGCGGTCTGCCGTCGGGCGGCTACCGGTATTACATCGGAGAGCACACCGTGCTGTATCTCCGGCAGTCCGGCACACGCTGCCGGGCCTATGTGCTGGAGGGCGAAGCCCCGCCGGCGGTGCCGCTGCACCACTCCCGGGGCGGTACTTATTTCAAGGTGTGGGCGGCCTCTCCGGCAGAGGCCGAGCTGGAGATCGAACAGGCTTATCAGCGGCTGCCGGAGCTTGAGCAGTAAGGGCAGCCGCACAACAGAAAGGAACCCGTTATGGCAAAGCTCCGGAAACTGGTCGGGTGGCTCCCGGCCGTGGGCGCAATGATCTTCAATGGCTGTGTGATCGGTTGGCTGCACTGGGCAAAGCCGCAGCTTCTGGGGCCGGGGATCTCCGGCGGGGCCATCGCGTCCGGCTGTGTGATCCTGCATTTGCTCTGGTGGTGTCTGGACCCGGCAACAACGGCCTGCGTGATCGGCGGGCCGTTCTTCCTGTGGTGCGCCGTGCTGCTGCCGACAGAACTGTTGTTTGCGCTGGTCACCTTCCGCAAGGTCTGGCCGGTTGGTGTGCTGCTGGCGGCTCTCTGGCTTATAGTGCTGCTCCGGTTCCGCCGCAAGTGCCTGCGGCAGTTTCGGAGAAAGAGCCGCCGCTGCCACTACAGCGACTTCGACATCCTCTGTGGGCAGGATCGCATCCGCGAGATCTGCCGCCGGTTCGGCGTGCTGCTGGCAACGCTCCTGCTGGCAGTGCCGGCGTGCTGGGGCATGTGGAGCAGCCGGGTGTACCTGAACGCAGCGGCACCCGCGCAGACGCAGGCGGAAACAACGGCGCAGCTCCACGAAAAGAAATTCCTGCCCGGCTTTGCGGAGGATGTCTGGGAAACGGCGTCGCTGGACAGCAAGACCGAACTGGCAAAGCAGCTGGCCGCCTATGAGCTTGCCATGCTGGGGGTGCCGGACGGGACAGATGTTACGGTCCAGCCGCTCGACGAGGACTGGCTGGGCTACTACAGCGCCTCCTCCCGGCAGATCGTGCTCTCCCGGTCTGTGCTGGAAAGCGGGACCGCGCAGGAGACCATGGACACCATCGCCCACGAGGCGTACCATGCGCAGCAGGCCTATGTGGTGGAGAACATCGACTGGGACGATGCTGCGACCCAGGCGGCCTACTACGACCAGGCCAGACGATGGCTGCGGAACTATCAAAGCGGGTACGTCTCGGGCGACGAGGATATCCTGGGCTACTATTTCCAGCCAGTGGAGGCTGATGCCAGAGCTTATGCCAAAGAAGAAACTGAGAGGTTGCAGGAATTGATAAGTCGAAATTTGCAGGAGGATAAATAATTGGTATTGAAATAATTTTAAAATTGTGGTATATACATTATACGAAACATTGATTTAGATGAACGATCCACCGTTCAATGATGTATAAATGGGAGGTGCCTGCCATGACCGCCGTGATCTATGCCCGTTATTCCTCGGACAACCAGCGCGAAGAATCCATTGAAGGGCAGATTCGGGAATGCACCGCCTATGCGGAGAAGAACGGCTTCACGGTGGTGAAGCACTATATCGACCGTGCCATCTCTGCAAAAACAGACAACCGCCCACAGTTCCAGCAGATGATCAAGGACAGTGAGCGTGGCATCTTTGATGTTATTATCGTCTGGAAGCTCGACCGCTTTGCCCGGAACCGCTACGATAGCGCACGGTACAAGACCCAGCTGAAACGCAATGGTGTGAAGCTGGTGTCGGCAACAGAAGTCATTTCGGCTGGACCGGAGGGTATCATTCTGGAATCGGTGCTGGAGGGCTATGCCGAATATTACTCGGCTGACTTGTCTGAAAAGGTCGTGCGTGGCATGACCGAAAACGCTCTCAAGGGTATTTATAATGGCGGCACGATTCCGTTCGGCTACATGATCGATGAGACCCGGCATTACCAGCCCGACCCGCTGCTGGCTCCTTATGTGGAACAGGCGTTCCAGAAGTATGCAGATGGCGCAACCATGACCGATTTGCGGGACTGGTTGAAAGCGCACAACATTAAGAATTCGATGGGCGGGGAGATGTCCTACAATACGATTCAGCGGATGCTGAGTAATCGCCGGTACATCGGCGAATTGCGTTTGCGAGATGTGGTACAGCCCAATGCGATTCCAGCTCTCGTGTCAGAAGAACTGTTCAATAAGGTGCAGGAAAAGCTGGCAAAAAACAAAAAGGCCCCTGCCCGTCATAAAGCAGAGGAAAGCTATCTACTCACTACCAAGCTATACTGCGGCAAGTGCGGAGCGCTGATGTTCGGAGAAAGCGGTGTCAGCCATGCCGGGAAGATGTACACCTATTACAAGTGTGCTGCCGCCAAGAAGAAAAAGACCTGCGACAAAAAGGCAGTGCGGAAACAGTGGCTGGAAGATCTGGTGGTCAACGAAACCATGAAGCTGGTGGAAGATGACGCTTCCATGAATGCCATCATCGCCAAGGTCATGGAGCTGCAAAATCAGGAGAGTACCGACCTGCCTATCTACGAAAAGCAGTTGAAGGAAACGGAAGTCGGCATCACCAATATGCTGAACGCCATCCAGATGGGCATTCTGACCAGCTCCACCAAGGAGCGGCTGGAAGTGCTGGAAGAACAGCGGAAGGAACTGCAAGCCCGCATTGCCGAGGAACGGCTGGCCAAGCCGAAGATGAAAGAAGAGTTCGTCCGGTTTTGGCTGCTTCGCTTCCGTAAGCTGGATATGACCCAGCCGGAGCAGCGGCAGGTGCTGGTGGACACCTTCATCAATGCCATCTATCTCTACGATGATAAGGTTCTCATTACCTTTAATTATAAGGAAGGTACGGAAACCGTTGCTTTCGGGGAAGCTGTGAAAGCAGAGAAAAGTTCGGATATGAGTGCGCGAGGTGCACCACAAAGAGCACCAGGCAGAAATGCTTGGTGCTTTTTCTTTTGTTTTTTTCAGAAAGTAAAAAGACTTCCGCCTGAGGGTCATTCTCAAAGCGGAAGTCTTTTTCTGTTTGTTGCTCCATCGTGCCGTCACCGCCCATCAGAGCCGTCATCTCACGGATCGTCAGGTTATTTCTGACTGTATCCCAAAAGCCGCTGCACGAAGGGCCGGAGCGAGTGGACGAACGCTTCATCCGAAAGCTCTGTCTGATGTTCAAGTTTCCAGACACAGAGATGATGGAAAAATTTTCAAAAAAGTTACAGATTGTGCAGGAAAAATTTCTTGCAGCTCGTTTTGTTAGGTGGTATCATTATAACGGTTTGCGCCGCTAACCCGGGGCAGTATCTCGCAGACAGGTCGTTTTTGGCGGACGCTGTGGGGGAAAGCGCAGAACGAATGAAAACAGGCAGAAAGAACTTTTCTTTTTCATGAAACACAGGAGGTCAGGCTTTTCATGCTAGGTTTCAACAAGAAGACACAGGACGCCTCTCCGCAGGAGAATACCGGCGGAGAAAATAAGGTGTTCCACTTTATCAAGACCCACAAAAAGCGCTGCATCGCGGTGGTCGCAGCCGCAGCGGTGCTGGTAGCGGTCATCGTGCCGCGCAAGAGCCGCAGTGCGTCGGCAGACCTTGCCTACACGCAGGAGAAGCTGGGACGCCGCGACATCGTGAACGTCTACGACGGCAGCGGCACCATCAACGCCGCCGATTCCTACACCGTCAAGTCCCTCGTCACCGGCACGGTGCTCACCGCTGATTTTGAGCTGGGCGACAGCATCGAGAAGGGCGATGTTCTTTACACCATCGACATTTCGGATGTGGAAAACAACCTCGCGAGCGCACAGCTCTCGGTGGAGCAGGCACAGCGCAATTACGATGACATTGCGGATATGCAGAATGTCCGCACCAAGATCAGCGGCGAGGTCAGCTCCTTTGCAGTCGCCGCAGGCGACGCCGTGCAGGCTGGTCAGACTGTGGCCACCATCCGCGACACCTCCGTGATGCTGCTGGCCGTGGATTTCCCTGCCGCAGAGGCCCAGAGCTTTGTTGCCGGTCAGGCCGCACAGGTCATGCCGGACACCACTTTTGAGACGCTGAACGGCACCATCCGCTCCGTTTCCGGTGCAGACCCTTCCGGCGACGCCAGCCTGATGACCTGCACCGTCACCATCGCTGTTCCCAACGCGGGCAGCCTGACCACCGCACAGGCCGCTGTGGCACAGGTGAACGGCGTCAGCTCCCTCAACTCTGCACACTTTACTTACCAGCGTGAGGAGACTGTCGTGGCAGCTGCCTCTGGTACCGTGTCTGAACTCTGCGTCAAGGAGGGCAGCACCGTCCGTCAGGATGACGTCATCCTCCGCATTACCGGTAAAGATCTGGACAAGCAGACCAAAAACGCCGCTGACAGCCTGCGCGCTGCCGAGCTGCAGATGTCTTCTGCCGAGAAGACCATCAGCCACTATACCATCGACGCCCCGATCAGCGGCACCATCGTGGATAAGAAGGTCAAGGCCGGCGACAAGCTCAGCGCCAACGACACCGCCATGCAGAACCTCTGCACCATCTACGATATGAGCTATCTGGAAATGAAGCTCAACGTGGACGAGCTGAAGATCCGCTCCCTCGAGGTCGGCCAGGAGGTGGACATCACCGCCGACGCCGTCCCGGGTGAGACTTACAAGGGCGTCATCAGCAGCATCCTCGTGGCAGGCACTACCGCCAACGGCTCCACCAGCTACCCCGTCACCGTCCGCATCGACGACATGGGCGAGCTGCTGCCCGGAATGAACGCTACTGCGAAGATCACCACCGCCAGCGTCAAGAATGTTCTGGCCCTGCCCAACGCCGCCCTCGTCCGGGGCAGCTATGTGCTGGTGACCAAGGATTCGCCCAGCGCTGCCAATGCTGAGACTTCCATGACCGCTCCCGACGGCTACGTCTACGTCAAGGTGACCACCGGCATCAGCGATGACGATTACATCGAAGTGAAGAGCGGCCTGCAGGAGGGCGATACCATCGCTTACGACAACTCCAGCGTCAGTGCGACCGACTTCTACAGCAACATGATGGCCTCCGCCGAAGGAGATGACGAATGAGCACGCTGATAGAATTTGATGGGGTCTGCAAGTATTACCAGATGGGTGATACCCTCGTAAAGGCCGCCGACCACGTCTCTTTCAAAATCAACAAAGGCGAGTTCGTGGCCATCGTCGGCCAGTCCGGTTCTGGTAAATCCACTTGTATGAACATCATCGGCTGTCTGGACGTGCCTACCGAAGGCACTTATCTGCTGGACGGCAAGGATGTCGGCAAGATGAGCCGCCGTGAGCTGGCACACATCCGAAACGAGAAGCTGGGCTTCATCTTCCAGCAGTACAACCTGCTGCCGAAGCTGACACTTTTGGAGAACGTGGAAGTTCCCCTTGTGTATGCGGGCATCCCCGCCGCACAGCGCCACGCGACGGCAAAAGCTGCCCTTGAGCGGGTGGGTCTGGGCAATAAGCTCAAAAACCTGCCCAACCAGCTTTCCGGCGGTCAGCAGCAGCGTGTGTCCATTGCCCGTGCGCTGGCCCGCGGCCCGGCGGTCATCCTGGCCGACGAGCCGACCGGTGCATTGGACTCCCACACCAGCCGCGAAGTTCTGGGAATGCTCCAGGATCTGCACAAACAGGGCAATACCGTCGTCCTCATCACCCACGACAACTCCATTGCTGTGCAGGCCGAGCGCATCATCCGCCTCGAAGATGGCCGCGTCGTCTACGACGGCGACGCCCACGCACCCGAGGCAGTCGTTCAGCCGAACTTCATGATGGCAGAGCCAAAAGCCGGAGAGGAGGGAACGCAGGCATGATAAAGGAGACCTTCAAACAGGCCGTCCAGAACGTCTTGAGCAACAAAGTCCGCACCTTCCTCACCATGCTGGGCATCATCATCGGCGTCATGGCCGTCATCGTCATCGTCGGTCTCGGCAACGGCATGACCCACATGATGCAGGACTTCTACTCCGACATGGGCAGCGATATTCTGTCCGTCAACGTCATGACCGTCAGCACCCGCTCGGTGGAAGTGAACGATGTGTACAGGATCATCAAAGAAAAGCCCGAGTATTATAAGGGTCTTTCGCCTATTGCCAGTGTCGGCGACACGCTGCGGGTGGCGGGCGAGAAGTACCGCCGCACCTACATCAGCGGCGTCAACGAAGATTACACGACCATCAACAACTACAAGGTGGCCAAGGGCCGCGGCATCCAGTACACCGATTTGATAGACAACAAGAATATCTGTGTCATCGGCGACTATGTGGACCGCAGGATCTTCGGCGGCAACGGCCTCGGCAGCACCCTCAAGGTAGGCGCCAGCGAGTACCGCATCGTGGGAGTGCTGGAGGGCCGCTCCAAACCCGCCTCTCAGTACGAGGGCGGCAACGACGACATTGTTCTTATCCCCTATACCACCCTGATGAGCGTCAACAACACCAGCAGTGTCAGCCAGTACTATGTGGTCCTGCAGGACGCGGACCACTCGGATGAGGCACAGGAGTTTTTGCAGTCGCGGCTCAAGAAGCTGGTCAGCAAGGACGACTATGTCTACGTCATGAGCCTGAGCGCAGCCATGAAGCAGATGTCCTCCATGATCAACGTCATGGTGGGCGTCCTGACGGCCATTGCGGGCATCTCGCTGCTGGTCGGCGGCATCGGCATCATGAACATCATGCTGGTGTCCGTCACCGAACGCACCCGTGAGATCGGTATCCGCAAGGCACTGGGCGCACAGGAGAGCACCATCCTGACCCAGTTCGTCGTGGAGGCCGGCGTCACATCGGCGCTGGGCGGCTGCCTCGGCATCGTGCTGGGCTATGTCGTGTCGGCCATTATCAACCAGATCCTTCCGTATATCCTGACGGATATTACCCTGAACGTCACCCCCTCGGCGGACGCAGCAGCCATCGCCGTGGGCATCTCCTGCGGCATCGGTGTCCTGTTCGGCTTCCTGCCGGCCCGCCGTGCCGCCAGCCTGAACCCCATCGAAGCGCTCAGATATGATTAAGGAGTTTACCATGAAAAAACAATTCCTCGCATTCCTGCTGGCTGTCTGCGTGGCTGTTTCCATGCTGGTGCTGCCCGCCTCTGCGGTCGGCTCCAACGCGGCAGTCCAGACGGCGACGGCACTGGGCGGTCTGACCGCCGAGCAGGCCGGTTCTCTGGGTGCGCCCCTCACTCGTGGGCAGGCGGCCCGCCTCCTCACCGCATTCTCTGCTTACCGCGATACCACTACGGCACAGGGCCGCACCGGCCGCCTCTACAGCGATGTGGACAGCGACTCTCCCTATGCGGTCTACATCCGCACTGCCGTCCAGAACGGCTGGATGACCGGCTACTCCGACGGCAGCTTCCGCCCGGACAACACCGTCACGCTGGAAGAAGCCTGCACCATGGCGTTGCGCCTGCTGGGCTATGATGTGGCAAAGCTGGGCGGTACCTTCCCCACAGCTCAGCTCAGCAAGGCCAGCGCACTGGGCCTGCGCAATGAGATCAATGCCCGTCAGGGCGAGACTCTGACCCTCGAGCAGGGTACCATGCTCTTCTACAACGCCCTCACCGCCATGAACGGCAGCGGTCAGGTCTACGCTTCCACCCTGGGTTTTGCCGTGAGCAACGGCCAGGTGGACATCTCTTCGGTCCTGCTGGACAACGTCAAGGGTCCCTTCGTGGCAGATGCTTCCACCGTCCTGCCCTTCGCCCCGGCGGCAATCTACCGCAACGACGAAGTCACCACCTCTGCGGCCCTCTCTCCCTATGATGTCTACTATTATAACGAGAGCGCCCGCACCGTCTGGATCTACAACAAGCGCGCCGCAGGCCGCGTGACGGCGGTCTCGCCCTCGGCCAGCGCTCCGACCTCTGTGACCGTGGCCGGCGTCACCTACACCATCGCCTCGCCCTCTGTGGCCTACCAGCTGTCCTCCCTGTCCGGCGGCGGCGTGGGCCAGGTGGTCACTCTGCTGCTGGGCATGAACGATGCAGCTGTCTCCGTCCTCACCGGCGACGCGGCAGACGCTGTGTTCTACGGCGTGGTCCAGTCCTCATCCCGCACCCTTGTGGAGACGAACAGCGCTGAGGTGCAGCAGGCTGTCTCGGTCATGTGTACCGACGGCACCGCCCGCACCGTCAATGTGAACAATAAGCTCAATTTCCCGGCCGGCAAGCTGGTGGAGATCAGCGTGGACGGTGACGGCGAACGCGTCCAGTCCATCTCGCCCCGCTCGACCAGCGGCACCGTCAGCGCCGACGGCACCGCGCTGGGCGACACCCCGTTTGCAGACAACGTGCAGATCATTGATACGACGTCGGAGGGTGTGGCTGGGGCAGTTCGCCCCAGCCGCCTATCGGGGGTAACTCTGAGTGAAAGCGACATCCGCTACTACACCACCAATTCCGCGGGCCAGATCGACCGGGTCATCCTCGACGATGTGACCGGTGACCTGTGGGAGTACGCTGCGCTGGATTCTGTCCGCCGCCTGACGGACGAAGCCGCCAAGAAGATCGACAAAAAGATCAGCGACAAGGCACAGGACGCCGCAAGAGAGGCCGCAGGCCTCCCCGCTGCGACCACCAAGGCAGCCAAGACCGATGAGGAGACCTTCCAGGATGTGAAGAACATCCTTGTTCCCAGCACCAGCGATGTGCTCTACGGCCTCATCGACGGCAGCGTCGTCAGCTCTACCTGGAACACCCTTACCGGCAAGACGGACCAGCTGTTCAGCTATGTGCTCCGCCGCACCGGCGACAGCGTGGGCGGTACGCTGGGCGACTTCCTCAACTATCTGGGCGAGGGCGCGACCTATGTCTGCTACTCCGGAGGCAAGCAGGTGGCCTACAGCACCGCCACCAAGTACCCCGTTATCGCAGGCGGCATCGCCATTGGCCGTTCTGCCGACGGCAAGGCCATCAACCGGATGCTCCAGCTCTCGCCGGTAGTCATCGATAAGCTGGGCGCAGCTTCGGTCATGAGCGGCGACAAGCGCTATGAGACCGCCGACGATATGCAGGTGTATCTGTGGTCGAACGGCCAGTATTTCGCCACCTCGCTGCCCAAGATCAACACCGAGGATTATAAGCTCATCGGCTGGTACGACAACTTCGGCTGCTCCGGCGGAAAGAAGATCCGTATCCTTGTGGCCGTCAAGACGAACTGAGCCTGAAATTTCCAATCACAGAACAGCAGCCTCGCAGCAGATGAAGCGGGGCTGCTGTTTTATATTGTGCTGCAAATTTGCTGTTGAATTTTACAGCACATCTGTTATACTAGACTTGAAAGGAGCTGATTCTATGCCGAACATCAAGCCTATTTCCGATTTGAGAAACTATACCGAGGTGCTGCGGGACGTCGAAGAGGGTGCGCCGGTCTTCCTGACCAAGAATGGCCGCGGCCGGTACGCCATCGTGGACATGCACGATTATGAAAAGGCACAGGCTACCATCCGGCTCATGAACGAAATTGCCAAGGGCCGCCGTTCGGGGGAGACGGAAGGTTGGCTGACGCTGGAGGCCGTAGAGAAAAATCTCGGAATTGCCGATGAATAAAGTGATAGTAGCACCGAAAGCACAAGGTGATTTTTTAGAGATTCGGGAGTATATTTCGGATGAGTTGCAAAATACAACTGCGGCTAAAAAGGCAGTGGCTAAAATTACAAAGAAAATTCGGATATTGCAGGAACATGCATTGATTGGAGCGCCGTTAGCTTCTGTCTCCGACGCAAACAGTGACGAGAGGTTTCTGGTCAGCGGAAGCTATCTGATCTTCTACCATGTGAATGGCAGTGATGTGTTCATCGACCGTGTGCTTTACGGGCGCAGAGACTATCTGCGGGTGCTGTTTGGAGACAGCATCAAAGAGGAAATCGAATAAGCTGTCGGGAGGCCCCGCTTTGCGGGGCCTCCTTTCGTTCTCCCATTTGCCACCGGCCCGGTTTCGTGTTACAATAAAAACCAGAGAAATTGCGGAAAAAGGAGGTGCGGCAATGATACGCATCGCTCTGGTCGAGGACGAGGCAGAGGTGCGGGCGCAGCTTCAGGGCTATGTGCAGCGGCACACCCGGCAGTACGGCACCGAGTTCGCGGTGACGGAGTTCGCCGACGGCATGGAGCTGCTGGATGATTACCGCCCGGTGTACGACATCCTGTTTCTGGACGTGGAGATGAAGCATCTGGACGGCATGGAGACGGCCCGGCGGGTGCGGGAGCTGGACAAGGACGTCATCATCGTGTTTATCACGAATATGGCACAGTATGCCATCGGCGGGTACGCCGTGGGCGCGCTGGACTATGTGCTCAAGCCGGTGCCTTATTTTGCGTTTTCGCAGCAGCTGCGCAAGGCCGAAGAACAGCTGCGCCGCCGCGCACGGCATTATCTGGCCCTTCCGGTGGAGGGCGGGATGCGGCGTCTGGATTCGTCCCTCATCTATTATCTGGAAAGCGAGGGACACCGCGTCCATTTTTATACCGAAGAGGGCGATTTCGTGGCGGCAGGCACCCTGAAAGCCTTTGAGGAAAAGCTGGCCGAGCGGCCCTTTGCCCGCTGCAACAGCGGCTACCTTGTCAATCTGGCACAGGTGAAGAGTGTGCAGCAGGGGATGGTGCAGGTGGGACCCTACGAATTGCAGGTCAGCCGCCCCCGGCGGAAAGCCTTCCTCGCGGCGCTGGCCGACCATATCGGGGGTGAGGGTGCATGACAGCACTGCCCAGCATCCCGCGCCTGTATACGGCGCTGGCCGAGTGTCTGGCCGTGGGCATCTACGCCCTGCCGCTGGGCATCCGCTTCGGCAAAACGGCCACCATCGCTGCCAGTGCGGCATGGGCGCTGGCCCTGAGTGCTTTTTTGCAGGCCACGGGCAGCGTCCCGCTGGCGTGGTGGATCCCCTGCATGGCGGCAGCTGTGGGGATACAGTATTTATACCTCTGGGTCACCCGCACCATCTCCCTGCTGGAAGCGGGCTATGTCTGCGCCCGGGCCTTCGTTCTGGCCGAGCTGGCGGCCAGCGCCGAGTGGCAGCTGCACTGCTTCCTCTGGCCTCAGCGCAGCGGGGCCGACGGCCTGTCACTGCTGCTTCTGGTGGTGGTCTATGGCGGCGTTTTCGGCTGCATCTGGGTGCTGGAGCATAAGCACAAAAGTCCCAAGGGCCATATCGTCATCAGCGGAAAAGCGGCCCTCGTGGCCGTCGTCATGGCGGCGATGGTCTTCGCGGTGAGCAACCTGCTGTTCTTGGGCGACCGCGAGGTGGACATGAGCGTCTACTACATCCGTACGCTGGTGGATTTCTGCGGCGTGCTCATCCTGACGGTCCAGCACGAGCAGCTGCGGGAGGCGGCGCTCCACAGCGAGCTTGCCGCCATGGACGAGGTGCTCCACCGCCAGTACGAGCAGTACAAGCGAAGCAAGGAGGGCATCCGACTCATCAACAGCCGCTATCACGAGCTGAAGATCCAAATCGCGGACATCCGCGCCGAGCGCGACCGGGCCAAGCAGGACGCGGCTCTGGCCCGGATGGAGAGCGGCATCCGGCAGTATGAGGCCGAGAACAAGACCGGCAACCCGGTATTGGATACCCTATTGACCGCCAAAAGCATGGACTGCCAGCAGCGCGGCATCAACATGACCAGCGTGGCCGACGGCAGCCAGCTGGGCTTTCTGAGCACGCGGGAGCTGTGTACCCTCGTGGGTGCGCCGCTGGACAACGCCATCGAGAGCGTGCTGGCTGAGCCCGACCCCGAAAAGCGTCTGCTGCGGGTGGCCATCTACAACCAGAGCGGCTGCGTGATGCTCCGCTTCGAGAACTACTGCGCCCAGCCCGTGGAGATGGGCGCGGACGGTCTGCCCGTCCACAACGCCCACGGCGGCTACGACCTGCAGGGCGTGCAGGCGGCCGCCCAGCGCCACGACGGCACCATGACCCTTCATTGGGCCGACGGCTGGTTCACCCTGCGGATCTTGCTGCCGGTCCCGGAAAAGTAAAATATAATAGGAATAACCTCTCAGTCTCGCTGCCGCTCGACAGCTCCCCTGGCGAGGGGAGCCTCTGGCGAAGAGAAAAAGCTTTGCGTTATGCCAAGGCCTCTCCTCGATAGGAGAGGTGGCATCGCGTAGCGATGACGGAGAGGTTTTGTCATTCTGCACAATAAAACCGTTCTCGAAATTGTGGATTAGCACAATAAAATTTGAAATCAAATTGAAACTTCTGCAAACTATGCCTCCAAAATGACAGATTGCGCGGAGAACGGTTCGTTTGGCAGTTTATATGATAAAATGACATCAAGCAAAGGAGTGGACGCACTCCGGAGAACAGCTATGAACCGGGTCGTGTACCCAAAAGAGAAGGAGCTAACAGTTATGGCACAGAAAAAGAAGGACAGTAAGATGATGGTCAAGATCATCAAAACTGCCGTTTCGGGTGTGTTGTGTGTCGCATTGGCGGGCGGTATGGTTGCGGCCAATGTGCTGATCCCGCCCAATGCCAGCAGCGTGCAGAGCATTTTGGGCCTGAAGAGTGGAGGCATCGATAACAGCAAGGCAAAGACCGAAGGCATCAATATGGAATACAGCAAGCCCGGCTTTGACACAGAGGAGGCGCTGGTTGAGGATGAGATCGCTCTGAATAAGAAGATCGCCGCCGAAGGCATTGTATTGCTGAAAAACGATGCCGGAAAGATGCCGTACAGCACAGATACGACCTTTAGTTTTGTCAGCCATTCTGCTGTCAGCTACATCGGCGGCAACAAAGTCGATATGAAAACGGCCTTTGAAGATGCCGGGTTCGGTGTCAACGAGGACCTCTGGAAATTCTATTCCGAAGGCAACGGCAAGGACTACGGTCTGGGCGTTGGTTCTGTTTCCTATGGTGATGACGAGGACTTTTCCATCAACGAGTGCCCGCTGTCCGTCATGCAGGCGGAGCCGGGCCTGACTGATTCCATGCAGGGCACGGTGCCGGTCTTTGTGTTCAGCCGTGTGGCGGGCGAAGGCCGCGATATGCCGCGCTCCATGTACAACCACACCGATGTGGAAGAGGACAAGACCAAGACCTACCTCGAGCCGGATTCCGTGGAACTGGAGATCCTCCAGTACCTGAACGACAACTTTGACGATGTGGTGCTGCTGCTCAACTCCAGCGCAGCGGTAGATCTGAGCTGGGTCGAAAACTATCCTAATATCCACACCGTCATTTCGGCTCCCGCTATGGGTGATTACGGTCTGTGCTCTCTGGCAGAGATCTTCTCCGGCAAGGTGAATCCCTCCGGCCGCACCGTGGATACCTATGAAGTGGATGCCATGAACAGCCCGGCGGCGCAGAACTTCGGCGACTTTGCCTACTATGACGAGAATGGTAACCTGACCAAGTACAACTACGTCAGCTACAAAGAGGGCATCTATGTTGGCTACCGCTATTACGAGACCCGTTACGAGGACAAGGTGCTGGGTCAGGGCAATGCCGGTGATTACAACTACGATGACGCTGTGATGTATCCCTTCGGCTACGGCCTGTCCTACACGGATTTCGAGTGGTCTGATTACGATACCAGCTGGGATGGCGATACCTGCACCGTGACTGTCAAGGTCACCAATACGGGTGATGTGGCCGGTAAGGATGTCGTACAGGTCTATGCACAGAGCCCCTACACCGATTATGACAAGACCAACAAGGTGGAAAAGGCTGCGGTTGAACTGGTCGGTTACGCCAAGACCTCGGAGCTGGCTCCCGGCGCAAGCGAAACGGTAACGGTCACTTTTGATCAGGAGCAGCTGAAGTCTTACGACTACGTCAATGCCAAGACCTACATTCTGGATGCCGGTGACTACTACATCACCGCCGCCAAGAACGCACACGATGCCGTCAACAACATCCTTGCTGTCAAGGGCAAGACCGTGGAAGACGGCATGACCGCCGATGGCAACACTGAGTTTGTGGCGACCTATACCCCGGCCAACGGCACCGTGGATACCACGACCTATAAGAACGACACCACCACCGGCGTGGAGGTCACCAACCAGCTGGATCAGGCAAACGGCGGCTTCCAGTATCTGTCCCGCAACGACTGGACCGGCACCTGGCCGACCGTTGACGGCGAGGTCAGCGACCAGATCAGCACTTGGGGCAACCCCATCAACGGCACCGATGCAAACGGCAACCCCGCTTCCTATACTTACTATAAGACCATCAGCAGCGAGGATCTGGCAAAGCTGGATTCCTTCGATTCCCTGAACACCACCGATCCTTCTACCCTGACCGATGAGCTTGTCTACGGCAAGGACAACGGCCTCGGCCTGATCGATATGCGTGGTCTGGATTACAACGACCCCAAGTGGAACGACCTGCTCGACCAGCTGACCCCCAGCGATTATCAGACCCTGATCACCCAGTCCGGCTATGGCACGGCTGCCATCAAGTCGGTGGATAAGCTCTCCACGACCGATCGCGACGCTGCCACCGGCCTGGTCAACTATGGCGTTGATGCAAGCGGCAACTTCTACTTCAAGGGCAACATCACCCACTGCGGCGTCATCGTTCTGGCCCAGACCTACAACGATGATCTGGCCACTCACTACGGCGAGAACATTGGCGACGAGTCCTACTATCTGGATGTCGATGGCTGGTATGCACCGGCAGTCAACATGCACCGCACTGCATTCTCCGGCCGCAACAGCGAGTATTACTCCGAGGATCCGTTCATCGGCGGTCACATTGCTTCCCTCGAGTGTGAGGGTGTCGCCTCCCGCGGTATGTATGTCTTTGTCAAGCACTACGCCATCAACGATCAGGAGGACCACCGCGGCGACCGTGAAGGCCAGTACAGCATTGCGACCTTCCTGAACGAGCAGGCGGCCCGCGAGATCTACCTCAAGCCCTTTGAGATGTGCGTCAAGTCTGATAAGGTCGAGATGAACTATGCAAAGGACAACGGCGACGGCACTTACAGCAATGCCACCACCGAGATCCCGTCCGTCACCGGCATCATGACCTCCTTCAACCGCGTTGGCTATACCTGGGCCGGCGGCAACTACAACATGATCACCGGCCTGCTGCGCAACGAGTGGGGCTTCCACGGCTTTATCATCACCGATAATGCAAACACCGGTGTCTTTATGGATGCTGGCCAGATGATCCAGGCGGGTGCTGATGGCAAGCTGACCAACCTGCCCACCGGCGCACGCTATACCTTCAACAAGAATGATGTTTCGGATTATCACTATGGCCGTGAGGCAGTCCACAACATCCTGTATACTATTGCAAACTCCAAGGCAATGAACGGCGGTATGCCGGGCAGCCGTTATCTGGCAAAGGTCGAGCCTTACCAGAAGGTCATCTACGCGGTGGATGGCGTCTGCGGCGGTCTGATTGCGGTCCTGGTCATCCTGACCATCTTCCGCTTCCGCAAAAAGAAAGAGGACAACATCAAAACCGTCTGAGTAACACAAAACCGAAAGGGGCGGCGGGCAGAGCGCCCGCCACCTCTTCTTTTTTATCAGGAGCGATCCATGAAACACGTTGACATCATCCAGAAACTGAACTTAGAGCAGAAATGCGCTCTGCTCTCGGGCGAGACGGTCTTTACCACCCGCGCTCTGCCGGGCAAGGGCATCCCGGCCATCACCCTTTCGGACGGCCCCAACGGTGTCCGCAAGCAGGCCGGCGCCGCCGACCATCTGGGCCTCAACCCCAGCGTTCCGGCAACCTGCTTCCCGACCTCTTCCGCCACTGCGTGCAGCTGGGATGAGAAGCTGGGCGAAGCCGTGGGTGAGGCACTGGGCGAGGAAGCCGCCGCACAGGAAGTGGCTGTCCTGCTCGGTCCCGGCCTGAATATCCAGCGCAGCCCCCTCTGCGGCCGTGACTTCGAGTATTTCTCGGAAGACCCCATCCTCGCGGGCAGGATGGCCGCCGCCTATGTGCGCGGCATCCAGAAAAACGGCATCGCTGCCTGCCCCAAGCACTTTGCGGTCAACAGTCAGGAGCTACGCCGCATGGCCAGCGACTCGGTGCTCGATGAGCGCACCCTGCGGGAGCTGTATCTGACCGGCTTCGAGATCGTGGTGAAAGAGGCAAAGCCCAAGACCATCATGACCTCCTACAACCTCATCAACGGCACCTACGCCAACGAGAATGCCCACCTGCTGCAGGACATTCTGCGGAAGGACTGGGGCTTCGACGGGGCCGTCGTCACCGACTGGGGCGGCTCCAATGACCACGCCCTCGGCGTGAAGAACGGCTCCACCCTCGAAATGCCCTGCCCCGGCGGCGACTCCATCCGGGAGCTGATGAAGGCCGTACAGGGCGGCAGAATTTCCGAGGCCGACGTGGACGCCCGTCTCGACGAGATGCTGGAACTGGTGCTCTCCACCCACGCTGCGGTGGAAAAAGCGCCCCGCACCTTCGACGCTGCCGCGCACCATAAGCTTGCCCGCCGCGCGGCCGCAGAGAGCATCGTCCTGCTCAGGAACGAGGGCGGCATCCTGCCGCTCAAGCCCAATGAGAAGCTGGCCGTCATCGGCGACTTTGCCGAGACGCCCCGCTATCAGGGCGCAGGCTCCAGCGCCGTCAATGCTCTGCAGGTGGACACCCTGCTGGACAGCATCAAGGCCGACGACAGCGGCATCACCTTTGTGGGCTATGCCTCCGGTTTCGAGCGTCAGGGTGCAGCTGGCGCCGAGAAGCTGGAAGAGGCTGTGGCCCTCGCAAAGAAGGCCGACACCGTTCTGCTCTGCCTCGGCCTCGATGAGCTGCGGGAGAGCGAAGGTCTCGACCGCGCCGACATGAAGCTGGCCGAGAACCAGCAGCAGCTTCTGGCCGCTGTGGCTGCCGTCAACCCGAACGTCGTCGTTCTGCTGAGCGCCGGTGCGCCGGTAGAGACGCCGTGGGTCGGCCAGTGCAGGGCGCTGGTCTACGGCGCACTGGGCGGACAGGCAGGCGCCGGCGCAGCCGCAGACATCCTCACCGGCAAGCTCTGCCCCTGCGGCAAGCTGTCCCAGACCTGGGCGCAGACTCACGACGATACCCCCGCCAAGGCGAACTTCGGCGGCGAGGGCCGGAACGTGGAGTACCGCGAGAGCCTGTATGTGGGCTACCGGTACTATCAGACCGCCGGTGTGCCGGTGGCGTTCCCCTTCGGCTACGGCCTGAGCTATACCACCTTCGAGTACAGTGATCTGAAGGCAGACGAGAAGGGCGTGAACCTTACCGTCACCAATACCGGCAGCTGTGCCGGTGCCGAGATCGTCCAGCTCTACGTCGCAAAGCAGGACGCAAAGATCTTCCGTCCGGCGCAGGAGCTGAAGGGCTTTGCAAAGGTCTTCCTCGCCCCCGGCGAGAGCAGGACGGTGAGCATCGCTCTGGACGACAAGGCGTTCCGCTACTGGAACGTCAAGACTGACCGCTGGGAAGTCGAAGGCGGAAGCTATCAGCTCCGCGTGGGTGCATCCAGCGCAGACATCCGCCTGACGGCGGAAGTCTCCGTCAAGGGGACCAACGCTCCCGACCCCTACGAGGGTCTCGACCTGCTCCACTACGTCTCCGGCCAGATCACCTATGTGACCGACGCCGAGTTCGAGGCTCTGCTGGGCCATCCGATCCCGGAGGATGTCGTCCGCATCGACCGGAACATGACGCTGGGCGAGATGGACCATGGCCGCAGTCCGCTGGGCTGGGTGGCACAGAAGGTGCTGCGCTGCCGTCTGGACAGCAGCTTTGCAAAAGGCACCCCCGACCTGAACACCGTGTTCCAGTATAATATGCCGCTGCGCGCGCTGGCCAAGATGACCAACGGCATGGTGAGCATGGGCATGGTGGACGGCCTCGTCTGGGAGCTGAAAGGCTTTTGGCTCGTGGGCATCCTTCGGGTCATCTATGAGTTCGTCAAGAATCTCATCCTGAACAGCCAGATGGAAAACCGGCTCAAAAACAGCTGAAAGGAATAAGGCCATGAATTTCTGGAATAACTTTGCCGCAAAGCATCCGGCCGCGGCCAAATGGGTGCGGGAGGGCGGACTGTTCGTCATCGTGTCCAACCTCATCACCGTGTTCAAATATCTGCTTCTGCAGTTCCTGCCCAAGGCGTTTGCAAGCCTGCCGGTGGTGGACTTCGGCTGGCCGGGCATCGACATCACCCTGTTCGGCGAGACCTTCAAGTGGAACATCCTCGGCTACGACGCGGCCCACGGCGGCCTGCCCTACTTCTGCGCCTACATGGTGGCCATGGTCATCGGCGAGTGCATCAATTTCCCCATCCAGCGCAGCCTCGTCTTCCGCAGCAAGGGCAGCCTCGCCAAGCAGATCGGCTGGTATCTGCTGGCCTTCTGTCTCATCACCTGCATCGTCAACTCCATCAACTGCATCTGGGTGGCTGTGGCCGGTCTGCTGGTGCCTGATTTCATCTACAACATCGGCACCACGGTGCTCAACGGCGGCATCTCAATGGTCATCTTCTTCTTCGTGAATAAGATCATCTTCCCCGAAGGCGAAGCCGCAAAATAATCTGTCATCTTCTTTGTTTTCATCATTTTCTTCATCCGAACCAACAGGCCGTCCTCCTCCGGAGGACGGCCTGTTGGCATATTGAGTGGTTTTGGACGCTGCAAAGGACGAAATTTCGGTCATAGGGGAAGAATCTGCCCAGGGGTCTTGCACTTTGATGCTTTACTGTGGTAAAATCAGGCCGCGCTTTTATCATAGAGGAAAAAAGCACCAAAGGGGGAACGTATATGAGTGAGATCTGTATCATCGTCACCATCGTCGTCTATCTTGCGGCCATGCTTCTGGTGGGTTTCGCCTACAGCAAGACCAACAACGACAGCACTGACTTCTACCTTGGCGGCCGGAAGATGGGGCCGCTGGTCACGGCCATGAGTGCCGAGGCCAGCGATATGTCCAGCTGGCTGCTGATGGGTATGCCGGGTCTGGCCTACCTGACAGGCATCGCCTCGCCGGGCTGGACGGCCATCGGCCTTGCGCTGGGCACCTGGCTCAACTGGCTCATCGTGGCCCGGCGGCTCCGCCGCTATTCGGCCAACCTCGACGCCATCACGGTACCGCAGTTCTTGTCGCTTCGCTTCCATGACCAGCGCAACCTGCTGAACGCTCTGGGCGCGGTCATCATCATCGTCTTCTTCGTGCCGTATACGGCCTCGGGCTTTGCGGCCTGCGGCAAGCTGTTCCACAGCCTCTTCGGCGTAGATTACATGGCGGCAATGCTGGTGTCGGCCCTCGTCATCGTGGGCTATACCATCCTCGGCGGCTTCCGCGCCGTCACCACCACCGACCTCATCCAGTCGATAGTCATGTCGCTGGCCCTCATCGCGGTGCTGGGCTACGGCATCGTCGTGGCCGGCGGCTGGGGTGCTGTGGTGGAGAACGCCCAGAGCCTTTCCGGCTACCTGACCATGACGGCCAGCCACGACGCTGTGACCGGCAGGGCCGCGTCCTACAGCCTGCTGGACATCGTCTCCACCATGGCGTGGGGTCTCGGCTACTTCGGTATGCCCCACATCCTGCTCCGCTTCATGGCCATCGAGGACGAGAAGAAGCTGGTGCTCAGCCGCCGCATCGCCACCGTCTGGGTGGTCATCGCCATGGCGGCGTCCATCGTCATCGGCATGGTGGGCCTCGGCATGACCAGGGTCGGTGCGCTGGAATTCCTCAGCGGCTCGTCCAGTGAGACCCTCATCGTCCGCATCGCCAGCCTCATCAGCCAGCACGGTGTGCTGGCAGCAGTCCTGGCCGGACTCATCCTTGCAGGCATCCTGGCGGCTACGATGTCCACGGCGGACAGCCAGATGCTGGCCGCGGCGTCCAGCGTGTCCCAGAACATTTTGCAGGAATTCGGCCACCTCAAGCTGAGCGAGAAGCAGAGCCTCTTCGCAGCCCGCCTGACCATCATCTGCGTCAGCGTGGTGGGCGTGGTGCTGGCCCGCGACCCCAACTCCAGCGTCTTCGGCATCGTCAGCTTCGCGTGGGCCGGCTTCGGCGGCGCTTTCGGCGCTGTCGTCCTCTGCGCCCTGTTCTGGAAGCGCTGCAACTGGCAGGGTGCGCTGGCCGGTATGCTCTCCGGCGGCCTGATGGTCTTCGTCTGGAAGTACCTCGTCAGCCCGCTGGGCGGCGTCTTCGGCATCTATGAGCTGCTGCCCGCCTTCCTCGTCTCGCTGGCCGTCTGCGTGGTGGTCAGCCTCGTGACCCCGGCTCCCACGGAAGATATTCTGGCCGAGTTCGACGCGGCAAAATAACCGGTAAAAACAAGAGGAGGGCCTGTGCTGAAACCCGGCACAGGCCCTCCTTTTATGCTTGTGTGACGCTTCCGTGTTCCACCCGGTATACCTTGTCAAACTGCTTCATGAACGCCCCCGAGACGTCGTGGGTGATGGCCACCACCATGCAGGGGAGCGCGAGCAGATTTTCCATGATCTGTCCGCTGGTGTCGGGGTCGAGGCTGGCGGTGATCTCGTCGGCGATGATGAGGTCGTACCGGCGAAGTGCCAGCCGTGCGATGCCGATGCGCTGGCGCTGCCCGCCCGAGAGATTCTTGCCGTTCTCGCTGATGAGGGTGTCGAGGCCGTCGGGCAGGGTGCTCACCCAGTCGGTGAGGCCCGCCATCCCGATGGCGTGGGAAAGCTGAGCCTCGGGGAAGTCCGCGCCGAGGCAGATGTTGCTGCGGAGGGTGTCATTGAAGAGATAGGTTGTCTGGGCAATGTAACCTACTCGCTGGTAGAGGCTCTGACGGTCGATGTCCCGCAGCTGCTGGCCGTTGAAGAGGATGCTGCCGGTATAGTCTGGGTAGTACTGGAACAGCAGCTTTGCCAGTGTAGACTTGCCGCAGCCGCTTTCGCCCACGAGGACGGCTTTTTCCTGCCCGGAGACCGTCAGCCGGACGCCGCGCAGCACCGGTGCAGCGGCCCCGGGGTAGGAAAAGCCGGTGTCCTTGCACTCGATGTGCTCGAGTTTACCGATGGCCCGGCCTGCAGAGACTTTTTCCGGGCCGGACATGGCTGCTTCCAGCCGCTGACGGATGCCCTTCGAGGATCTGACCTTGGCCCAGCACTGGGCGATCTGATTACAGGGCGTGATGACGAAGTTCGCCATGCTGGCGGCGGTGGAGACGGTGCCCATCGTCAGCCGCCCGTCGAAAGCGAGAAAAAGGCCCACCAGCATGACGATGGGAAAGATGAGGTTGCTGATGAGAGAGGTGTTGACCACCATGGCGTTGAGGCTCTGCTGGTAGGCTTGCTCGCTGTCGCGGGCCTGCCGGGCAGCATCCCGGTGGCGGGCAGCATAGGCGTCCTCCCGCAGAAAGCCCCGGATGACCTCGAACCCGCCCAGAAGCTCCTTGAGCTGCTGGGTGTAGCCCGCCATCTGGAGCGAAAAAGCGTCTCGGGAGGCTTTGAGCCGCTCATTCATCTTCCGGGGCAGGACCAGCGGTGGCACGGTCACAAGCAGGATGGCCGCCAGCATCACCGGGCTGATGTAAAGGTACATCCCCAGCGCACAGAGCATGATGCCGCCCCAGAACGCGATGTTGAAGAGGGACATATAATAGTCGTCGTAGAGGGTGCGCAGGTCGGTGGTCAGCAGGGAGAGATAGGTTGCGTCGCCCTCCCGCTGATATTGGGACACCGGGCGGCGCAGCACCCGCTCCATGACCTGTCCCCGCACCTGCTCCACGGCGCCGCAGGCGAGTTTTGTAAAGGAGCGGCGGCTCAGCCGTTCGAAAAACCAGCTGGTGAAGGTGATGAGGAACACCAGCCCCATATAGCCCAGTGCCTCCTGCTTGCTCTTGGAGTCGATAAGCCACTTGAGCTGGAAGTTTTTCAGCGGCGCGAAAAAGGATACCGCCGCTGTAAAGAGCGCGAAGAGCATGAGCTTCACCCAGTGGTGTCGGAAGTAGTCGTTGACCGTTGCCTTTTTCATGTGCAGTATCCTCCGCAGAGTACTATAAAACGAGATGGATCACAAGAAAGACCCCTCCGACTTCCTTTTTGCGGGAGATCGGAGGGGTCTTGATCTTATGGCCTTATGTAAGAGGTGCTGTCAGCTTACAGCTGGGGGCCGGCGGAGACCAGAGCCTTGCCGTGCTCGTTGCCCTCGTACTTTGCGAAGTTCTTGATGAAGCGGCCAGCCAGATCCTTGGCCTTCTCTTCCCACTGAGCGGCATCTGCGTAGGTGTCGCGGGGGTCGAGGATAGCGGGGTCAACACCGGGCAGAGCGGTGGGGACCTCAAAGTCGAAGTAGGGGATCTTCTTGGTGGGAGCCTCGTTGATGGCACCGCTCAGGATGGCGTCGATGATGCCGCGGGTATCCTTGATGGAGATGCGCTTGCCGGTGCCGTTCCAGCCGGTGTTGACCAGATAAGCCTTTGCGCCGCTCTTCTGCATCTTCTTGACCAGCTCCTCAGCGTACTTGGTGGGGTGCAGCTCCAGGAAGGCCTGACCGAAGCAGGCGGAGAAGGTGGGGGTGGGCTCGGTGATGCCGCGCTCGGTGCCGGCCAGCTTTGCGGTGAAGCCGGACAGGAAGTAGTACTGGGTCTGCTCCGGGGTCAGGATGGAGACCGGGGGCAGGACGCCGAATGCATCAGCAGACAGGAAGATGACATTCTTGGCTGCGGGTGCAGAAGAGATGGGGCGGACGATGTTCTGGATGTGGTCGATGGGGTAGGAGACGCGGGTGTTCTCGGTCACGCTCTTGTCGGCGAAATCGATGTGGCCCTCAGCGTCCAGAGTGACGTTCTCCAGCAGAGCGTTGCGCTTGATGGCGTTGTAGATGTCGGGCTCGGAGTCCTTGTCCAGGTTGATGACCTTTGCGTAGCAGCCGCCCTCGAAGTTGAAGACGCCGTTGTCGTCCCAGCCGTGCTCGTCATCGCCGATGAGCAGACGCTTCGGGTCGGTGGACAGGGTGGTCTTGCCGGTGCCGGACAGACCGAAGAAGATGGCAGTGTTCTTGCCCTCCTTATCGGTGTTGGCAGAGCAGTGCATGGAAGCGATGCCCTTCAGCGGCAGGAAGTAGTTCATCATGGAGAACATGCCCTTCTTCATCTCGCCGCCGTACCAGGTGTTGACGATGACCTGCTCCTTGCTGGTGATGTTGAACAGCACAGCAGTCTCGGAGTTCAGGCCCAGCTCCTTGTAGTTCTCGACCTTAGCCTTGGAAGCGTTGTAGACAACGAAATCAGGCTCGAAGTTTGCCAGCTCCTCAGCGGTGGGCGTGATGAACATATTGGTGACGAAATGTGCCTGCCAGGCCACTTCCATGATGAAGCGGACGGCCATGCGGGTGTCCTTGTTGGCGCCGCAGAAAGCATCCACGACGTACAGGCGCTTGTTGGAGAGCTCCTTCTTGGCGATCTCCTTCACAGCTTCCCAGGCTTCCTGAGAAGCGGGGTGGTTGTCGTTCTTGTACTCGTCGCTGGTCCACCACACGGTGTCCTTGGAGTTCTCGTCCATGACGATGAACTTATCCTTGGGGGAGCGGCCGGTGTAGATACCGGTCATGACGTTGACAGCGCCCAGCTCGCTGACCTGGCCCTTCTCGTAGCCTTCCAGTTCGGGCTTGGTCTCCTCCTCGAACAGCTGCTCGTAAGAGGGATTGTACACGATCTCGGTCGTGCCGGTGATACCATACTTGCTCAGATCCAACTTTGCCATGATACTTATACCTCTTCTTTCGTTCAGGTCATCGTCCAGACACCAGCGGTAAGCTGCCCTCAGCCAAAAGGACACCGCAAAAGGACGACGAAAAGAAATACAGATGCGTATTCTCCTGTATATCATTATACATAAATCGGGGCTGAAATCAACCGGCGGGGCGGTTTTCTTCGGGTAAAAGCAACAAATCTTATTAAGAATCCGTGGTATTTGAGACAGTTTCGTAAAAATCCTGGCCCGTTTGCCTGCACAAATTAAAGATTTTATGCCAAAAACAGATCTTTGATAAAATTTTGTCGATTTGGGATACAAGGAGCGGAAATCAGGAGAGAAGAGGCTGCAATTTTGGGCCGCGAAAAAACGTATTATAAGTAGAGACACAAAATATTTGTGGATATTTTGCGATTTATCTGGAAAAACTGTCTGGCTTATGATATACTGAGCCAGTCTGACCCGCGGCCATGAGCCGCCAGCATGGAGAAACAACGACGATGAAGACGCTTTACATATTTCTTACCCGCTCCGGCACCCTGCTCTCGAACCTCGTGTACAGCCTGACCGGTGCGCAGTACACCCACATCTCCCTCGCCTTCGACGAGGACCTGAGCACCCTCTACAGCTCTACCCGCAAGAATGGTTATACCATGTTCCCCGCAGGTCCCAGCCGGGAGTACCTGAACCGGGGCGTGTTCCTCATGCGGGAGAACATCCCCTGCGCCCTTTACGCGCTGGAAGTGACGGATGAGGCCTACACCCGCGCCAAGCGCCGCACCCAGCACATGATGCACCACGGGGAGCTCTACCGCTTCAATTCGCTGGGTCTGCTGCTCTGCTGGATGCATATCCGCTGGCAGCGCCGCCGGCATTATTTCTGCTCCCAGTTCGTCAGCGAGGTGCTCCAGAAGAGCGGTGCGCTGGAGCTGCCAAAGCCCAGCACCCTCATGCACCCCAGCGATTACGCCGAGCTGCCCGAGCTGCGCTGCCTCTACCGCGGTACGCTGGCCGGCCTGCCCCAGCGCCAGAGCATGGAGCTGGGCGAGGTGGAGAGCGTCATGGGCCTTTACCTGAACGTCCTTCTGGGGGCTGTGAAGGGCAGAGTGCGTCGGCTGTTCTGATTTTTTGAAAAATTTGCTGAAAAAATTGAAAATGCCTGTTGACAAAGCGGGTGCGCTGTGCTAGAATAGTCGAGTCGGGAACAACACCCGATGCAATGGTAGTATGGCCCGTTGGTCAAGCGGTTAAGACAGAGGCCTCTCACGCCTTTAACATCGGTTCGATTCCGGTACGGGTCACCATTTTAGTAGTAAAACGGCTCTGCGCCGTTTTATATAGATGCCTCTTTAGCTCAGTCGGTTAGAGCACCTGACTGTTAATCAGGGTGTCGCCTGTTCGAGTCAGGCAAGAGGCGCCAGTAAAGCGATGGAAGTTTTCCATCGCTTTTTCTTTTTTGTCCGTTCCGGTGCGGCTTTTGTTGACAGGGAAAGCGGCGGGGGATATACTTATAAAAAATGAACCTCTCAGGCCGCCTGCGGAGTCCAGCTCTCCTGATAGGAGAGCCCTTGGCAAAACCGAAAACTTACCCTTTTCGCCAGAGCCTCCCCTATCAGGGGAGGTGGCACAGCGTCAGCTGTGACGGAGAGGTTGAGGAAAAATGCGCCTGATGAAAAAGGAGAAAAGTATGAAACAGATCATTCTGACGGGCGACCGCCCGACGGGCCGGCTCCATGTCGGCCACTATGTCGGCTCTCTGAAGGAGCGTGTCCGGCTGCAGAACTCGGGCAAGTTCGACGAGATCTATATCATGATCGCTGACGCACAGGCCCTCACCGACAACGCCGACAACCCGGAGAAGGTGCGCCAGAACGTCCTGCAGGTCGCTCTGGACTATCTGGCCGTGGGCATCGACCCCGCCAAGGCACACATCTTCATCCAGTCCATGGTGCCCCAGCTGACCGAGTTGAGCTTCTATTATATGAACCTCGTCACCGTCTCCCGCCTGCAGCGCAACCCCACCGTCAAGGCGGAGATCCAGCAGAAGAACTTCGAGTCCAGCATCCCGGTGGGCTTCTTCACTTACCCCATCAGCCAGGCTGCGGACATCACCGCCTTCAAGGCCACTACCGTCCCCGCAGGTGAGGACCAGCGCCCCATGATCGAGCAGTGCTGCGAGATCGTCCATAAGTTCAACGCCGTTTACGGTGAGACTCTGGTGGAGCCTGAGATCGTTCTGCCCCAGAACAGCGCCTGCCTGCGCCTGCCCGGCACCGACGGCAAGGCCAAGATGAGCAAGAGCCTCGGAAACTGCATCTACCTCTCCGACGAGCCTGAGGACATCAAGAAGAAGATCATGTCCATGTACACCGACCCGAACCACCTGCGCGTGCAGGACCCCGGCAAGGTGGAGGGCAACCCCGTTTTCATCTATCTGGATGCATTCAGCCGCCCGGAGCACTTTGCCGAGTTCCTGCCCGAGTACCAGAACCTCGACGAGCTGAAGGCACACTATCAGCGCGGCGGTCTGGGCGACGTGAAGGTGAAGAAGTTCCTGAACAGCGTCATGCAGGCTGAGCTGGAGCCCATCCGCAACCGCCGCAAGGAGTGGGAGCAGCGCCTGCCCGAGGTCGTGGAAATTCTGAAGGAAGGCAGCGCCGTGGCCGAAAAGACCGCCGCCGCCACCCTTGCCGAAGTGCGCAGGTCCATGAAAATCGATTACCTCACGGATAATAATCTGCTGAAATAACAAAGCGTAAATGAAAAATGCCCTTGCAGAACGCTAAAAATAGCTTCGGCAGGGGCATTTTTCATAAGAAGTGCGAGCCGGTGACGAGAGAATGACTGGATATAAAAAGTATTTCGACGCGTATTGCAGGGAGCATGGGCTGAATCTGTATTTGTCCTTTGAGATGCCTGCCGGATACGAAACAGCAAAGGGAACATTTGACGCTTCCAGCAGGACTGTGTTTATAAATGCAGAGGGGCTGGACAAAAAGCCTGAGTACGAAAGAATGTTCTATCTTTTTCATGAGCTGCGGCACGCATCCCAGTATCTTGAACCGGAGCGATTTGATGAGACGATAAATCGAAGCATTCAGTATATCATCATGTTCGACGGGACTTGCTATAAGCTGGTGAAAAATCATTATCTGAAATGTAAATTAGAAGGTGGCGAAGGATATTTTACAAGCCTGTATCTCGGACAACCGCATGAAGTCGATGCGAATATATTTGCCTATGAGCAGACCCGAAAAATCTGCGGGGATTCGGCAGGACTAAAAGAGCTGTTTGATTTCTGGATGCCGCGTCAGGCGATTCTGAACGCTACATATGATAGGATTTTTTCGCTGATTGACGAGAAAACCAAAGGGATGACCTGATTTCAAGGCACAAAAATGCCGCTCTCCTATCAAGGGAAGAGCGGCATTTGTTATTTCCTTAAATCTTCAAAAAGTTCATCCAAATCGGTGTAGTGCTTTACGTTGGGGTCCTTCGCAATGCGCTCGGCCTCCAACATGGCGGCAATCGTTTCCTCATTCGGACGCTCGACTTCATCAATATAATCAGGAATCATATCACTTACAGGCTGCGGTTCTTGATCTCGGAAGTGACCTTTGCGATGAAGGCGTCGAGATCCATCGTGGTGGTCTCGCCCTTGCGGTCACGGACAGAGACGTTGCCGGCCTCGGCTTCCTTGGCACCCAGGACCAGCATATAAGGCACACGGTCCACCTGCTGTGCAGCGCGGATCTTGTAGCCGATCTTCTGGTTGTCGTCGTCCAGAGCCACACGGATACCGGCCTCCACCAGCTTCTCGGTGATGGCCTCGGAATACTCGAGGGTCTTCTCGGAGACGGGCAGGACCTTGACCTGAACAGGAGCCAGCCAGGTGGGGAACTTGCCCTTGGTCTCCTCGATGAGGTAGGCCATAAAGCGGTCGAGAGAACCGAGGATCGCACGGTGCAGGACAACGGGGGTCTTCTCGGTGCCGTCCTTGTCCACATAGGTCAGGTGGAACTTTGCGGGCAGGCAGAAGTCCAGCTGGCAGGTGGACAGGGTGTACTCAGCGCCGACAGCGGGCTTGACGTTGACGTCCAGCTTGGGGCCGTAGAAAGCAGCCTCGCCGATCTCCTCGGTGAAGTGGATGCCCAGCTCGGTCAGGACCTCGCGCAGAGCGTTCTCGGCGTGGTTCCACATCGCGTCGTCGTCGTGATACTTCTTCTTGTCGGCGGGGTCACGCAGGGACAGAACGCAGCGGTAATCGGTGATGTTGAAGTCCTTGTAGGTCTCGAAGATGAGGTTGCAGACATCAGCGACTTCGCTCTTGATCTGCTCCGGAGTGCAGAACAGGTGAGCGTCGTTCTGGCAGAAGTGACGGCCGCGCTCGATGCCCTTCAGGGTGCCGGAGGACTCGTAACGGAAATCGTGGGCGATCTCGCCGATGCGCATGGGCAGGTCGCGGTAGGAGTGGGGACGGTTTGCGTAGATCATCATGTGATGGGGGCAGTTCATCGGGCGCAGGACGTAGCTCTCGCCCTCCATCTCCATGGCGGGGAACATATTCTCGCGGTAGTGGTCCCAGTGGCCGGAAGTCTTGTACAGATTCACGGTGCCGATGCAGGGAGTCATGACGTGCAGGTAGCCGCGGGCGCGCTCCTTCTCCTTGATATAGTTCTCCAGCTCCTGCCAGACCGTGTAGCCTGCGGGCAGGAACATGGGCAGACCGCGGCCAACCAGGTCGTCGGTCATGAACAGGCCCATCTCCTTGCCGATCTTGCGGTGGTCGCGCTCACGGGCCTCCTGCTGCTCCTTCTCCCAGGCGTCCAGCTCCTCCTGATTGTGGAAAGCCACGCCGTTGATACGGGTCAGCATCTTGTTCTCTTTGTCGTTCTTCCAGTATGCACCGGACTGCTGGGTGATCTTGAAGGCCTTCAGAGCCTTGGTGTAGGTCAGGTGAGGTCCGATGCACATATCGACGTACTCGCCCTGCTGGAAGAAGCTGAACTCGGTCTCGTCGGCCAGGTCAGCCATGTGCTCGACCTTATAGTTCTCGTGGCGCTCTTCCATCAGCTTGACAGCCTCTGCGCGGGGCAGGATGAAGGGCTTGATGGCCAGATTCTCTTTGGTGATCTTGTGCATCTCCTTCTCGATGTTGGCCAGGTCTTCGTCGGTCAGCTTGGTGTCGCCAAGGTCAACGTCGTAGTAGAAGCCGTTCTCGGTGGCGGGGCCGAAGGCGAAGTCAGCCTCCGGGTAGAGGCGCTTGATGGCCTGAGCCATGACATGGGCTGCGGTGTGACGGATAACGTGCAGTTCCTGGTCCTGCGGGCACTCGTCCACATGACCGTCCTTATAGATGATCTTCATGGTGTTACTCCTTCTTGACATGAAAAATGCGTTTGGTATAACAAAAAAGACGCTTCACCCCGCATTTGCTTTACGGGATGAAGCGCCTTTGAAAGATCCAACTGCGTTCCACGGTTCCACCCGAATTGCGTGCTATTGCACGCCACTCGCTGTGCTGTAACGGGCGCACCCGGCAGAGGTTCGCCTCTGCACTCTGCGGTGGTAGAAGTCCGGCACATGGCAGGCTGCTTGCAGCGCGTCCTTCCGGACGGCAGCCCTCTCTGCGGCATGGAGAACGGGACTTCGGTTTGTCCGCATCATCGTTTTGGGACATTTGATTTTGACGCACCGGCGGCAGAAAACCTGCGCACACTGCGCATCACAGGATGAAACTACAGATGATTGTAGCACGGGGCGCAGAAAAAATCAAGGGCTGGCCTGCAGAAATTTAAACTGGACAATTCTTGCACTTTTAGGCGAAATATGGTATCGTATAGATGCCGCCTCTGGCGGCAAGGCGCTGACCACAAACACAGGCGGCTGTCCCTTACCGGTACCTGAGTGCCGGGTAAGGCGATTTTCTTGCAGATTCGTGCTCCCCCGGACGCTCAAGGGCGGAAAGGGGGGATAAGACCATGAGTATTTTGGAATTTACCGCGTTGCTCTCGCTTCTTGGCGGTGCAATTTATGTGACGTTTCAAATCACTTGGACTGTATCTCACAGCGACGATAAAGACAAGAAAAATGACCGCCTCTGAGTTCCCCAACTAGTCGCGGTCATTTTCTTGACTCATTATGGTGAGGGACCAGCCGTTTGCGGGCCAGCGCCTTTTCTATTTGTAGTATAACCAGAAATATCGGATTTGTCAAGGAACGGAGCGACGCGCTGCCGTTCCTTTTTTATTTTCTGAGCCGCTTCCCCCAGCTCTCCGTATACTCCGACAGCAGCTTCTCCGTCACAAAGAGCTGGCTGCTGTAGAGGCCGTGGGTGCCGGAGAGCATATAGCAGACGCCGCAGCCCAGCGCGATCAGCTCCAGCCCCACGCCGCCGAACAGCTCATAGGCCAGCAGGATGGAGGGGATAAGGGTATTCGTCGCGCCGCAGAACACCGAGACGAGGCCTACGGCGGCGGAGAACCCGGCGGGCAGGCCCAGCAGCGGGCCGAATGCACAGCCGAAGGTCGCACCGATGTAGAAGCTGGGGACGACCTCGCCGCCCTTGAAGCCCGCCGAGAGGGTCAGGGCGGTCAGCAGTATCTTGCAGATAAAGTCCCACGGCAGGGCCTGCCCCTGCTCCACGGCGGCAGTGATGACGCCCATGCCCGCGCCGTTGTAGCGGCCCACGCCCATCAGGTAGGAGAGGGCCACCACGGCAGCACCGCCCACGACGGCACGCACCCAGGGGTTCGGCAGGCGGCGGGGCATTTCGTGCTCCATGGTGTGGAGAAGCCAGCAGAATGCCCGGGCCACCAGCGCACAGGCCACGCCCAGCACAGCCACCAGCAGAGTAGAATCAATGGAAAGCGCCGGCGCGGTCAGCTCAAAATGGGTAGGAGAGATGCCGCAGGCCAGCGAGACGCCATAGGCGATGAGAGCAGCGGCGAAGCCGGGAACAAAGGCCACCGAGAACGCGAGGCCCACGTCCTCCACCATGATGCCGAAGAGGGTCGCCGACAGCGGCGTGCCGAACAGTGCCGAGAAGAACGCCGCCATGCCGCAGGCCGTGGCCGTGCGGCGGTCGTGGTCGGAGAAGCGGAAGAGCTTTGCGATGTTGTAGCCGATGCTTCCGCCCATCTGCAAAGCCGCGCCCTCGCGCCCGGCCGAGCCGCCGCAGAGGTGGGTGAGCACCGTGCCGAAGAAGATGGCCGGCACCAGCAGCGGGCTGACGCTTTCGCCGCTGTGGACGGCGCGGATGACGTTGTTCGTTCCCATCCCCTCGCAGCCCGTCACCTTATAAAGTGCCACGATGGCAAGACCTGCCGCCGGCAGCAGCCAGAGCAGCCAGATGTGTTCGGCCCGCCACTCGGTGACCTGCTCTACAGCCAGGTGGAACGCTGTGCCGACGGCGCCGCAGACGAGGCCGGTGGGGACGGCCAGCAGCAGCCAGCGGGCCAGAATGGCCGCGACGGCCCGGAAGGAATAAAGCTCCTTTTTCAAAAATTCTTTCATGATAACACTCCTGTGTTTTTTATATCCTGCCCACAAAGATAGCACGACGGATGGGCGCTGTCAAGAAACGCCAAAGCCCCGCTCCCTTGTGCGAAGGAGCGGGGCTTTGAGCTGTGTTCGGTGGTGCCTTTCTGGATGCCGCAGCCCATGACCTGCGTGACCGTCATGCCGGTGACGCCCAGATCGTTGAGGGCGCTCTTGAGCTGGTCGAACTTGGAAAGCTTTGCAATGATGGACACTTTGTGCATCCCGGTGTCGTAGATGCCGTCGTGGATGACAGCAGGCTCACGCACCACAGGCACAGCTCAGGGTCATGGTCTCATCGGTGGAAAGGCTCAGGGAAGAGCCGCCGTTGAAGCCGAACATCAGGACGAAGCCGATGAGCCAGTAGCAGGGCGTGCCGATGCAAAAATCCATGTTTTTGACGTTCTGCACAAACCGGAAAAGAATGGGCAAAGAAAACTTTGGCAGGCATCATTTTTCCCCCGTGTGGTCTGCCCGCATTTCGACATGGAGCAGCAGGCTCATCAGAGCGCGCAGCGCGAAAGTCGCCGCCAGCGGGATGACCGACTCGAGGTTCTGCAGAAGGAAGGTCTTGGCGATCTCTGCTGACATGAGAAATTCCAGCGCCGTCGTCAGGCCGGTGCTCATTTCGTGGTGGAAGTCGTACCGGTCGCGGAAAAAGGTCGCCCGCACATAGTGGTAGGTGGCCTTGACAAGGCTCGTCACGATGATGAACAGGCCGATGACCTCCGCCAGCCCCGCGATGAGGGGGACTGCCGATTCCAGAAAGCCCTCCAGCAGGTGGGCGGTGTTCTCGTTCAGGTGATACAGGGCCGTCATGCTCTGGTCACCGCTCAAGCCAGCAGGCTCTTGATATAAGCGGCCAGCTCTTCGTCCTTGCAGGAGGCGAAGAACAGCTCGCTGAACTTCTCACCGGCGATGGCACCCTTCAGCAGGTCCTGATCGATGCTCTTGAGGCACTCGATGAGGGGCTTGAAGGTGGCGGCGCGGACGCCGTCGAGGATCTTCTTGTTGCGCTGCTCGGGCTCGACGCGCTCCTTGGGGTAGCCCTGACCGTGGCCGAAGCCGAACAGCTTCTCAAAGCAGTACTCGAGGTTCAGCTCACCGCCCCAGCCGAAGCCCTTGGCGAAAGGCATGGCCACGGCATTGCCGTCGTTGACGTGGGCGAAGGTGTAGGCGTCCACGGGGTCCTCCACATGGCCGCAGATGACGCCGGGGAAGCTGTTCAGGGCCAGCATGGCGCCCTCGCCGGTGCCGCAGCCGGTGATGACGTAGTCGGCAGCGCCGCTGTTGAGCAGGATGGCGGCGAGGATGCCGCACTGCACATAGGTCAGCTGTGCGGCGTCATCGGCAGCGTACATGCCGTAGTTGACCACCTCGTGGCCCATCGGCTCTACGACCTTCTTCAGAGCGGCCTCGATGATGCCGTTCTTTGCGGCCTGACTGTTCTCGTTGATAAGTGCGATCTTCATGGGAAAGTCCTCCTGTTTTTATTATATTATTATGACCAGTGTAGCAGATTCCGGGAAAAAAGTCGATATGGGAAACAAAAGAGCGCCGTGCCCGGCACCCGGAAGGCAGCGGACACGGCGCAAAATGCCGGATATGGAAAAACTTACTGCGGCTGCTTGCCGATGTAAGCCAGGATGCCGCCGTCAACGTACAGGATGAGGCCGTTGACGAAGTCGGAAGCGGCAGAAGCCAGGAAGACAGCGGGTCCGCCCAGATCCTCAGCCTCGCCCCAGCGGCCTGCGGGGGTCTTGGCGACGATGAAGCTGTCGAAGGGATGACGGCTGCCGTCGGGCTGACGCTCGCGCAGAGGTGCGGTCTGCGGGGTAGCGATGTAGCCGGGTCCGATGCCGTTGCACTGGATGTTGTACTCGCCGTACTCGGAGGCGATGTTCTTGGTCAGCATCTTCAGGCCGCCCTTGGCTGCAGCGTAGGCGGAGACGGTCTCACGGCCAAGCTCGCTCATCATGGAGCAGATGTTGATGATCTTGCCGCCGCCCTGAGCGATCATGTCGGGGATGACAGCCTTGGCGACGATGAACGGAGCGTTCAGGTCAACATCGATGACCTGACGGAACTGAGCCGCGGTCATCTCGGTCATGGGGATGCGCTTGATGATGCCGGCGTTGTTGACCAGAATGTTGATATGGCCGACTTCCTCGGTGATCTTTGCGACCATGGCGTTCACGGCGTCCTCATCGGTGACGTCGCAGACATAGCCGTGAGCCTTGATGCCAGCTTCTTCATAAGCGGCGATGCCCTTATCGACAAGCTCCTGCTTGATGTCGTTGAAGACGATGGTAGCGCCGTTTGCGGCCATTGCCTTTGCAATCGCCATGCCGATGCCGTAAGATGCGCCGGTGATGAGCGCGACCTTGCCGGTCAGGTCAAAGGATTTGGGAGTACACTGTGCCATAATTAAGTCCTCCAATCAGAATTTTGCTTTGCGGGGCGCTGCGCTGCCGGACGATACCTGTAGTCCAACTGCCGCCATGGGAAGCAGCAATTTGGACTGTCCGGCCCTGCACCCTCTTGTATACTAGAGTAGCATTCTTTATTCCGACTGTCAAGGTGTTTTCTTAGCATAATTACTGCAAATTTTTTCTCATTTTGCCGCGTTTTCGTGAAATCGTCATAAAAACGGGCTCTGCAAAGGCCGGGATTGCTGCTTGTTGCACACAATAGCCCTTCAGCCCAGTTTTTTCTTCTGCTGGTGGGCCATGATGGGCATTAAGATCGCCATCGGCATGAACCGCTGGGCCGTCGTCGCCGCCCGCATGAGGGCCGACGGGACGATGATGGTCTTGCGGCGGAGCATCCCCCGCATGGCCTCCTCCACGCAGAGTTCCGGGCTGATGCCCCGCAGTGCGAACACCACGTCGGCCCGCTCGTTGAACTCGGTGTCCACCGGGCCGGGGCAGAGGGCGCAGACGTAGACCGGGCTGTGCTGCTGGCGCAGTTCTTCGGCCACGCCCCGGGTCAGGCTGACAACATACGCTTTGGTGGCGTAGTAGCCCGCCATATAGGGTCCGCCCGGCAGCAGCCCGGCGGAGGACGCCACGTTGAGCACGGTGCCGAAGCCCTGAGCCTCCATCTTTTTCACGGCGAACTTGAACAGCTGGTGCATGGCCAGCACATTGACCTTCGCCATGGAGAGCTCTTTCTCGCCGCTGGTCTCAAAAAAGCTGCCGCAGACGCCGAAGCCGGCGTTGTTGATGAAAAGATCGATGCGCTCGTCCGTCAGCGCCTCGCAGAGACGGGTGCACTCGCTCTCCTGCTCGAGGTCGGCGGGCAGGATGCGGCAGAAGGTGCTGTATTTCGCGGTGAGCTCTGCGGCCAGAGCTTCGAGACGGTCGGTGCGGCGGGCGGTGAGGATGAGCCGGAAGCCGAGGCGGGCATACCGGCGGGCAAACTCCCGGCCAATGCCGGAGGAAGCTCCGGTTATCCATACAGTTTTGGACATAAATTACTCCTTGTAAAATCCGGAAGCCTTATCGATGGCTTCCAGCTCGTCAGCGGTGAAGGTGGTGTTGTTCAGGGCAGCGGTGGTAGGGCAGGGTGGAGCAACGTGCAGGAGATGCAGCATACATGGCGGGAAACTTCCTTTCTCTTATTTTACCCCATTGTAGCACGGAAAAACGGCAGAATCCACATAAAAGTGCAGCGCCCCGGCATCTTTGCTGCCGGGGCGCTGTGAGAAAAAAGAAGAAAAGATGAGAAACTCAGATTCAGGCGTCAGCCTTGACGTCGTTCTTGATGCTCCGGGCGGCCAGATAACGGGCCGGCTTCATGAGCAGCACGCAGCCGCCGTTGAAGACCAGAGAGCCGACGATGTACACCCCGAAGAAGAGAGGCAGATTCGCTGCAAAAGCTGCGCTGTCGATGCAGGCGACGGTCAGGTAGGCAAAGCCCACATTGTTCAGCACCTTGGGGGCGTAGGGGTGCAGGATGATGAGGATGAAGAGCACCACGCCCAGCGGCAGCAGCAGGCCCAGCATCCCGCCCAGAACAGGCGTCAGCGCACCGATGGCCAGCATCGCCAGCACCGTGAGCACCATGCCCACGAGGCCGCCCAGCTCCACGCTGATAAAGCGGTCTTTGATGTCGCCCTCCATCGTAAAGAGCATGATGTTGCTCAGGAAAACGAGCCAGCTGTACTCAAACTCGATGGCGTGGAAAAAGGCGTTGGCGATCAGGATCCACGCCACCATCATCAGGCGGAAGTAGAGCAGGAAACGCTTGGTCACAGTTTCGTTCATGGAAAAACTCACTTTCCAGAAGCTGCTTTCATAAGCGGGATGCAATGCTTGTGAAAACGGCTTCTTAACTTCGGCCTGCAAAAGCGGCTGGCCGGTCGTTTTTGTGTCGGATGAAGTTATTATACCCTGTCTGGAAGCAAAAGGCAATATTTGCTTGCTGATATATGCAATAAAAACTTGCCGAGTTTCAAAAAACAGCTTCGTCTTGTTGCCCGGCGTGGTTTGGAGTATAATAAAACCGTAAACGAGAAACACCCTTTTCAAGGAGGAGATAAACATGAACAAACCGGTCCTGGTGGTCATGGCTGCCGGCATGGGCAGCCGCTACGGCGGCATGAAGCAGATCGACCCGGTGGGTCCCTGCGGTCAGGTCATCGTGGATTATTCCCTGTACGACGCCCGCCGCGCAGGCTTCGAGACAGTCATCTTCGTCATCAAGCACGAGATCGAAGAGGCTTTCAAAGCCGCCATCGGCGACCGCGTGTCCAGGGTGATGGACGTGAAGTATGCCTTCCAGCAGCTGGACGAGCTGCCCGAGGGCTACACCATCCCCGAGGGCCGCGTGAAGCCCTGGGGTACCTGCCACGCGGTGCTGGCCGCAAAGCCCTACCTCCACGGCCCCTTCGCCGTCATCAATGCCGACGACTACTACGGCCCCGAGGCGTTCAAGGTCATCTACGACTATCTTTCCACTCACACCGACGGCGAGGTCTACGACTACTGCATGGTGAGCTACCTGCTCAAGAACACCGTTTCCGAAAACGGCAGCGTCGCCCGCGGCGTCTGCGCCCTCAACGAGGACAGCACCCTCCACAGCGTCACCGAGCGCACCCGCATCGAGACCTATGAGGGCGGCATCCACTACACCGAGGACGGCGGCGAGAGCTGGACGGACCTGCCCGGCGAGACGCCCGTGAGCATGAACCTCTGGGGCTTCGGCGAGAGCTTCGTGAAGGAAGCCGACCGGCGTTTTGCCCGCTGGCTGGACGAGAACTTGGAAAAGAACCCGCTCAAGTGCGAGTATTTCCTGCCGCTGGTGGTCAGTGAGCTCATCGGCGAAAAGAAAGCCGCCGTCAAGGTGCTGCGCAGCACCGATAAGTGGTATGGCGTCACCTACCGCGAGGATAAGCCCGTGGTGGTGGAAGCCATCGCCAAAAAGACGGCCGACGGCCTTTACCCGGAAGATCTCTGGGCTTAATTTGCATAAAAAATACGGCTGGGACAGCGTCCCAGCCGTATTTTTATCTTTACTGGATGCCGAATCCGTTGAAGGAGTCGGGATATTCGTCCTCGAGCTGCTCGAGCAGGCTGCTGAGGGAGCGGTTGTCCTGACCGTGCTTCAGCTTGGGGTAGGCGCGGAGCATACGGCCCTTGCCCAGCAGATGGGTGCCGCGGCGGGTGCGGGCCTGCATGACCTGCGCACGGGCTGCCAGCTCTTCCTTGAGCTGTTCCAGCTGCAGGAATGCGGTGGTCTGCTCGGCCTTGCCCTGCGCGGCCAGCTTGACGGCCTTGGCCGCTTCGGCGGCGTTGAGGCGGGCAGTCTGGGAGGCGCGGCGTGCGGCCTCCATGGCCTCGTCGGCGCGGGCGCGCATGGTGGAAGCGGCCTCACGGGGCGACAGCTTGTCGTAGCTGTCCCGGGCCTCGGCGGCGGCCAGCTTGAGCTGCAGGCGGCTCTCGTCCATCTTCTGGTCCATGTCCAGCGCGGTGGTGCCAAGGATCTCGGTCATGGCGTCGCTGACAGCATGCATACTGTCGGCCACCTTCTCGAGAGCATCCAGCTCCCGGGCAAGGTCGGAGGCGGCGATGGCGGTTGCCACCACGTCAGCGGCATACACCGCGTAGAGCAGACACATCAGCACAAAGCCCACCAGCGGCGGAATGATGTTCACCAGCGCGGCAATGGTGGGATGGATGACCTTGACCATCACCATGGCACCCACGCCCCACATCAGCGAGAACTCAAGGCAGACATAGCCGCCGATGTTGAAGGGCTTGTCGGTGTAGTCCCACCACCGGGTGCGGTAGAGCTTATACAGCGCCCATCCGCCCACCAGCTCCAAGGCACTGGGCAGGATGACGCCGCCGAGATACAGCAGCAACAGGTCATCTTCCAGCGGTGTGAGGAAGAAGAGCACCAGGATCATGCCGAAGCCGTAGATGGGGCAGACCGGGCCGTTCAGGAAGCCCCGGTTCACCAGCTGGCCGGTGGTGGCGGCGGCATACACCACCTCGACGCACCAGCCCAGACAGGAGTAGATGAGGAAAAACGCAAGGATATGATAAAGCGAGAAACCGCAGACTGTCGTATTGAGAAAAAACGACAAGGGGACACCTCCAGTCAGTTCTGTTTGCGGACGATCTTATATTCATCGCCCGGCTCAAAGTAAGGGCAGGCCGAAGTGGTATGGGAGAGATAGCGGGCCATCTCGTCCTCATCCAGTGCGCCGCCCTCGGCGCAGTAGAAGCTGCCGTATTCGTCCTGCTGGTTGTTCAGGCAGTATTCACAAGGGTCAGACATTGCCTTCCCCCTCGGCCTTGGCCGAAGCTTCGGCCTCCGCCTGCGCGGCCAGCTTCTTGAGCACCTTCGGCTCCACCCAGGTCACGGAGTCGTCGCCGGCCTTCTTGCGGGCGATGAGGGCCTTGATCTTAATGCCCATCTCGGTGAACATCCCCTCATGCTCGGTGCGGATGTTCCACTCCGGCTCGTTCTCGTGGAGGTCGTAAGTCTGCCAGACGATGTCGTAGCCGGAAGCGGGGAAGTAGGTCAGGCTGTCGCGGAACAGGTCATCGTCGTCGGTCTTGAAGTAGATCTCGCCGCCGTCCTTGAGGAAATCGCGGTACTGGATGAGCTGGCGGGGGTAGGTGAGGCGGTGCTTGTTGGAGGAAGCGTTCTTGCTCCACGGGTTGCAGAAGTTGATGTAGATGCGGCTGACGGTGTCCTCCGGGGTGATGACGCCCTTGATGCGCTCGATGTCGGTGCTCATGATCTTGACATTGTCGATGGGGCGGCCTGCCTCGGCGTAAGCGGCTTCGATCTTGCGCTTTGCGAGGATGAGCACCTTGTCGGTGATGTCGATGCCCAGATAGTTGTTCTCGGGGTGGGCAGAGGCCAGCTGGGAGATGAAGCCGCCCTTGCCGCAGCCCAGCTCCAGCACGAAAGGCTGCTCCGGGCGGGCATACTGGCTGTGCCACTTGCCGCCCCAGATAAGGGGCTCGTGGACGTGGAAATCAGCGGCCATCAGTTCGTCGTGGGCGTAGGGCTTGAAACGCATTCTCATAAGATAGTATTCTCCTTGTGACGTGAAAAGTTTGTACTTACAGAGCTTTCTTCAAAAATTCCTCCACCTGCTCCGGCGTGGCGGCGCAGCTGCCCTGGCAGATACCGGGCTTGCCGCCGCCGCGTCCGTTCAGGGCGGCGTTGAGGGCTTTGGTCAGGGCGCGGACGTCGCCGCCGGAGCGCGCGATGCAGTAGCCGGTGCCCTTCTCGCTGGGCGTCAGAGCGGCGCAGAGACCGGTGGTGGCCTCGCTCAACCGTGCGGCCAGACGGTGCAGGCCGTCCGGGTCGAGGCCGGGAACGGTGCGGATGGCCGTCTCGTCGGGGCCAAGCTGTGCGGCCAGTGCATCGAAGAGCTGACTGCACAGGCCGAAGTGGGCGAATTTCAGGGCCGTGTACTCGTCGTACACCCGGTGGACCGCCACGGCGGTCTGGTCGGCCTTGGCCGAGAGCAGTGCGCCGATGTCGGCCTGACGGCTCCGCATGGCCTGCGCTTCCCGCAGGGCGCGTCCGCCGCAGACGACGCTGAGCCGGACACCGCCCTTGTAGTTCTCAGAGGTGAGGATCTTGATCTGTCCCACCTGTCCGGTGGCGGCGGTGTGGGTGCCGCAGCAGGCGCAGACGTCCGCGCCCGGGATGGTCACGATGCGCACCTGCCCGGCGATCTCTTTTTTGCTGCGGTAGGTCAGCGCCGCCAGCTCTTCGGGGGTGGGGTAGGTGATGAGCACCGGCACATTCTCCCAGATGATGCGGTTGGCGGCAAGTTCTGCCTCCCGCAGGCCCTCGGTGGAGATGGGGACGCTGGTGTCCATCCGCACGGCGTCGGAGCCGATGTGGAAGCCCACGTTCTCCGCCCCGAACATCTGGTGCAGGATGCCGGAGAGGATGTGCTCGCCGGTGTGCTGCTGCATCTTGTCGAAGCGCCACTCCCAGTCGATGGTGCCGGTGACGGCGGCACCGGGCTGTGCGGTCTCGGGCAGGGCATCCACCCTGTGCCAGATGATGCCGTTCGTCTCGTGGACGTCGGTGACATGAAGCACCGTGCCGTCGGCGAGGGTCAGCGTGCCTCTGTCGGCGGGCTGACCGCCCCCTTCGGGGTAGAACACCGTGCCGTCCAGCGCGATGCGCCCGCCGCCCGTTTTTGCGTCCGCCTCTGCGGCCAGGATGACCCCGGCGGCAGTCTTGCGGAATGCGTCGTTCTCAAAATATTTTTCCGTGCGCTGCATGGCACGATACCTCCTGCAATAAAAACGATATTATCCCACTATAAAACTAAGTATACCACGTTTTTTGCCTGTGGAAAATAGTCTTCGCTTATGTTATGATAGGAAACAGCATAAACCCAAACGGAATATAAAGCGAGGAAGGTATCATCATGCGTGAAAGTGGAATCCTGATGCCGGTGTCCAGCCTGCCCGGCCCCTATGGTATTGGCTGCTTTGGCGCCGAAGCGCTCAAGTTCGTGGATTTTCTGGCCGCTGCGGGCCAGCACATCTGGCAGCTGCTGCCCCTCAGCCCCACCGGCTACGGCGACAGCCCCTACCAGAGCTGCTCTGCCTTTGCGGGCAACCCCTACTTCATCGACCTCGACGCTCTCAAGGCCGACAGCCTGCTGACCGCCGCCCAGCTCAAGGCGGAAAAGTGGGGCGATGACCCACTTTCGGTGGACTACGGCACTCTCTACACCAGCCGCTATAAGGTGCTGCGCACCGCCTACGCCGCATGGCGCGAGAAGTACGCCGGTCTCCACGGCTGCGCCCACTACTACCCCGACGACTACTACGCTTTCGCCCTTGCCAACGACAGCTGGCTGAATGATTACGCCCTCTACATGGCCCTCAAGACCGCCAACGGCATGAAGAGCTGGACTGAGTGGCCCCGGGACTACCGCCTGCGGGACGCCGCCGCGCTGGCAAAGTTCGCAGCAGAGCAGGAAGAGGAGATCGGCTTCTGGAAGTTCCTGCAGTACGAGTTTGTCACCCAGTGGAAAAAGGTCAAGGACTACGCCAACGCCAAGGGCGTGAAAATTCTCGGCGACATCCCGATCTACGTCTCCGCCGACTCGGTGGATGCATGGGTGGGCGGCGAGCTCTTCGAGCTGGACGCACAGGGCGGCTTTGCCCGCGTGGCCGGCTGTCCGCCGGATTACTTCTCCGCAGACGGCCAGCTCTGGGGAAACCCGCTGTATAACTGGCCGTATCATAAACAGACGGGATACGCCTGGTGGATCCGGCGCGTCCGCCACGCCCTCGGCATCTACGACCTGCTCCGCATCGACCACTTCCGCGGCTTCGACACCTACTGGGCCATCCCGGCGGGCAGCTCTACCGCCTGCACCGGCAAGTGGGAAATCGGCCCCCGGATGGACTTGTTCCACGCACTGGAAGCTGCCCTTGGCAAGCTGCCCATCATCGCGGAAGATCTGGGCGAGCTGTTCCCCAGCGTCCGCGAGCTGCTGGCCGACAGCACCTTCCCGGGCATGAAAGTTTTGCAGTTCGCTTTCGGCGGCGGCGACAACGAGTATCTGCCCCACAACCACGTCAAGAACAGCGTGGTCTACCCGGGTACCCACGACAACACCACTCTCACCGACTGGTGGGAGAACGCCGCCACCGGGAAGGAAAAGGCCAACGCCGCCGCTTATCTCCACCTGACCCCCTGCAAGCCCACCGCGAAGGAAGTGGCCGCCGTCGAGCCGGACGCTGCCCGCATCGCGCTGCTGCGTGCGGCCCTCGGCTCTGTGGCTGACCGGGCCATCATCCCCATGTCCGACTGGCTGGGTCTGGGCGCAGAGGCCCACCTGAACACCCCCGGCAAGCTGGGCGGCAACTGGACCTGGCGCGCCGCGGAGGGCTTCGACGCAGAGCCTCTGGCCAGCCGCATCCAGGCCGAGTGCGAGGTCTACTGCCGCGCCGAGGCGCCGGTCGAAAAAGAGGCAAAAACCTCAATTTGACGGAAATGTAAAAAATCTTTTTGAAAATTGTGCGTTTTGCTGGTAAGCGTCCCGCCGTCGTGGTATAATCGAATGAGAGGCAGTCAGGGATAAGAACCTGTTTTCACAGCGATACACTGGCCATGAAAACAGGTTCGACTGTGAAAAGGCAGAGCGCCGGGAAGGAAGACCCGGTGTATAAAATGGGGAAAAACGCATGAAAAATGAATGGACTGAGCAGGACTTGCGGCAATTCGTCGAAAGTTCGCGGCCTGTGTTTCAGGATGTGAGCCTGACGCAGGTGGACGAGGACGCCGACCGCTGCTGGCAGGACGACGGCCTGATGGTGGACTACGAGCTGCGCGGCGGTCAGGTGGACTGTGTGCTGCGCCGCTGTGTCGTGGCCGACGGAAAGGTGTGGCAGCTGCAGATGACGGCCCCTCTGGCAGGCAATGACCTGCCCGAAGACCGGATGACCCCGCGGGAGCGGGAGATGTGCCGCGACGACATGAACCACGACTTTGTGACGGGGGTGTTCAACCGCCGCTACTACGAGACGGAATTCTGCACGAAACTCGATGAGTGGACCGACTGCCACCGCTGCGCGGCGCTGGCGCTGGTGTCCATCGACGACGCAGAGAAGCTTTCCGCGCGGGAGAGCGACGCCGTCATGGGCCAGCTGGTCTGCTTTGTGGCAAACCAGTGGAAAAAGCACTTCGACCAGCCTGCGGAGCGGGTGGTCTGCCGCCTGAGCGACACCCTGTTCGCCATCGGCTGCGCCGACCGCACCCGCCGTGAGCTGGAAGAGGAGCTGAAAGCCATCTATGCCGAGATGCCCAAGGAGTGTGTGGCCTCGGTGGGCCTGATGCGCCGGGTGCCGTTCACCCAGTCCATCGGCGTGGCTGGCACCCGCGAGGTGCGCTGCAAGAACTGGGACGCCCTCTATGACCTGTGCGAGAAGCGGCTGGCCGCTGCACAGACCGCAGGCGGCGACCGCATCTACGACGGCGAATGATGCATAAGAGTCCCCCTTTTGAGAGAAACTACCCTCAAAAGGGGGATTTTTGTATGGAAAACCAGAAAAACGACAATCTCAATATGCTGGAAGCCATCGTGCAGAATACCGAGATGGGGAAGAACACCCTCGATCAGCTCGTGCCGATGGCGGAGGATGAGCAGTTCAAGGCGGAGCTTCTGCGCCAGCGCAATATCTACCGCCAGCTCAATCAGGAGGCTCACGCCGCCATCGACGCCTGCGGCGGCTCGGCCCAGGGCCAGAGTGCCATGGCGAAGCTCAACACCAAGGTGAGCATCGGCATGAAGACCATCACCGACAGATCCACCCGCAACCTCGCCGAGATGCTTACACAGGGCAGCGGCATGGGCGTGGTGGACTGCATCAAATCCCAGAAGGACTACCCAGACGCCGCGCCGGGGTCGAAGAGGCTGATGCAGAAGCTGCAGGATTTTGAAGAGGATAACAGGCTGAAGCTGGAGCAGTATTTGTAAACAAACAGAAGCCGGTCGCAAGACCGGCTTCTGTTGCTGTCTGTTACAGAGATTCTACCATCGCGGCGACGATCTTAGTCGCGGTGGCGACGTACTCGGTGATGCTGAACTTTTTGACCACCAGCACCTCGTGGCCGTCCTCGTCGGCGTTATCGCTCATGGCGCGGAGGATGACGCAAGGCACATCGTTCTTGGCGGCGATCTGACTCACGGCCGCGCCCTCCATCTCCACGCAGTCGGGGGCGCATTTGGCCTCGATGGCGGCTTTGGTGGCGCTGTCGCCCACGAACAGATCGCCGGTGGCGATCTTGCCTGCCAGAGCCTTGACGCCTGCGTCGGCGCAGGCTTTCTCGGCGGCGGCGATAAGGGCCGGGTCGCCGGTGTACTCCTTCAGGAAAGGCGGATTCTGACAGATCATATCCAGCTGGGCGTCGTGGTAAAGCACCGTCTTGCCGATGACGACGTCGCCGATGCCGATCTTGCTGGTCATGTTGCCTGCGATGCCGGAGAAGATGATCTTCTCAGCACCGAACTTGGTGATGAGCACCTGGGTGGTGGCGGCAGCGTTGGCCTTGCCCATGCCTGCACAGCAGACGACCACCTGCTTGCCAGCCAGCGTACCCTTATGATACTCCACACCGCCGTAGGGCTCGACCGTGACATTTTCCAGCCTGGCGCAGAGCTGGTCCACTTCGTCGGGCATTGCGCCCATGATACCGATAATCATAATTTTAATCCTTTTCTGCTTTGGCTCCCCTTTCTAGGGGAGCTGTCGAGCGGTAGCGAGACTGAGAGGTTGTTCCTCTGTTTTACACATTGAACAGGAACTCGATGACATCGCCGTCCTTCACGACATACTCCTTGCCCTCGGTGCGCTGCAGGCCCTTGGCCTTGACGGCAGCGTAATCGAAATCGTGGGCCTCGAGGTCGCTGTAGGCGATGACGCTGGCGCGGATGAAGCCGCGCTCAAAGTCGCTGTGGATCTTGCCGGCAGCCTGCGGAGCCTTGGTACCCTTGCGGATGGTCCAGGCACGGCACTCCTTCTTGCCGTCGGTCAGGAAGGAGATGAGGCCCAGCAGGTCATAGCTGGCAGTGATGAGGTTGTCGAGGCCGCTTGCCTCGATGCCCATCTCGGCGAGGAAGGCTTTCTTTTCCTCGGGGCTGTAGTCGGCGATGTCCTCCTCGGTCTTGGCGCAGATGGGGATGTAGCGTGCGCCCTCTTCCTTGGCGCGTGCAGCCACCAGCGGGACGTACTTGTTGTTCTCGATGCCCTCCATCAGGTCGTCCTCACCCACATTGCAGGCATAAAGGACGGGCTTTGCGCTCAGCAGGCCCATCTCGTGGAGCACGGTCTGCTGCTCGGCGTCGTTCTCGTCGAAGTCGAAGCTGCGGGCGGGCTTGCCGGATTCCAGATGGGCGGCCAGCTGCTGCAGCCATGCGGCCTCGGCGGCAGCCCCCTTGTTGTTGCCGCTCTTTGCGGCCTTGGCCATGCGGCCTGCGCGGTTCTGGACGACTTCGAGGTCGGAGAGGATGAGCTCGTAGTCGATGGCGTCGATGTCGGCGATGGGGTCCACGGCCTCGGCCTTGGTCACGTCCTCCACGACATGGATGATGTTGTCGTCATCGAAGCAGCGCACGACATGGACGATGGCGTCGCACTCGCGGATGTGGCCGAGGAACTTGTTGCCGAGGCCGGCACCTTGGCTTGCACCCTTGACGAGGCCGGCGATGTCCACGAACTCCACGATGGCGGGGGTCTTCTTGTTGGTCTGCCAGATCTCGGCCAGCTTATCCAGCCGCTTGTCCGGCACGGCCACGATGCCGCTGTTGGGCTCAATGGTGCAGAAGGGATAGTTTGCAGCCTCCGCGTTCTTGGTGGAGGTGATGGCGTTGAACAGAGTGGACTTGCCGACGTTGGGCAGGCCGACGATACCTAATTTCATATAAAATACGCTCCTTCACGTTATGGTAGACATAATAATACATCTACCATTATACGCGAAGGAGCGTATGAGTGCAAGTATCAATCCTTCAGTTTGCTCAGATAGCGGTAGACGGTCGCTTCCGAAGAGCCCAGCTGTGCCGCCACCTCGCTGACTGCGCCCTTCATGTAGAAGATGCCCGCCTGCTGCAGGTCGTCCACGATGCGGATCTTCTCGTCCATGGTCAGTCGATCCGGGGGCAGGCCGGCGGTGCCGGTCACGTCGGTGATGGCGGCCTGCACCGCGTCGGGCAGGCTGCTGACGAAGTTTTCCACCCCAACGCTGGGGCCGGGCTCCTGATGGGCCCCGCAGAGGGCCAGAAGCTCCTGCGCCATCCGGCTGTACTTGGCGGCGTCAAAGTTGATGCAGAGCATCCCGATGAGCTCGCTGCCGTCCTTGATGAACATGGTGGAGGAGCGCAGCCGCCCCTTGGCCTGCGACGCGCCCTGATAGCCTGCCACATAGGGCTGCTTTTCGTAGACTTTGCCGTGGATGAACCGCAGGGCCATATTGGACAGCGGTGCGCCCTCGGTGCGGCCGCTGATGTTGTTGTTCACGATGGCTGCGATGGTGCCTTCCTCGCTGGTCAGGTCGTGCAGCACCACTTCATAGTCCGGCCCCAGCGCCTCGCCCAGAAACGAAACGAGTGTCCGGTAGGGTTCCAGCCGTGCATCCATGTATGTCACCACTTTCCATGTTGTTTCATGAGGGAAATGATGAGAATTTATTCTCATCCTGCTGCCTATATCATATCACGTTCGTGTGTTGTTGACAATGAAAAATGGAAAACTCAATGCATTTTCGTGAAAGTGCTTCAAAATGTCCGCGAAATTTGTCACAAATGATAATAATTTCTCATCGAGAGAGAAAATTGTTGACTTTTGCCGCCCACCGCGTTAGGATAGGGTCAGGACAAGGGGCATCAAGGCAAGCGATGCCCCTGCAATTCGGAAAAAGGAGAGAGAATTATGAAACAGGCACTCGCCACTACACAGGCGCCCGCCGCCATCGGGCCGTATTCGCAGGGCATCGCAGCAGGCCAGACGGTCTACGTCTCCGGCCAGCTCCCCATCGACCCCGCCACCGGAGCCATCCCCGAGGGCATCGCGGCCCAGACCGCACAGTCCCTCAAGAACATCCAGGGCATCCTTGCCGAGCAGGGCATGACTCTGGCCGATGTGGTCAAGACCACGGTCTTTCTGGCCGACATGAACGACTTTGCTGAGATGAACAAAGTTTACGGCGAATACTTCGCCCAGCCCTTCCCCGCACGGAGCGCCGTGCAGGTGGCGAAACTGCCGAAAGGCGCACCGCTGGAGATCGAATGCATCGCCGTGAAGTAACAGAGCATCCTATAAGAGAAAGAGACGGTGCAATACTATGGAACAGAATATGTTCATCCGCATCCTGAACAGTGAGATGGAGCTGGCTACCGGCTGCACCGAGCCGGGCGCTGTGGCGCTGACTGCCGCCGAGGCGGGTCAGGCCCTGCGGAAGGCCGGTGTGGATAAGGCCGAAGAGATCACGGTCAACGCCAGCATCAACATCATCAAGAACGCCATGTCGGCGGGCATCCCCGGCACCGATTACGAGGGCATGGACTATGCCGCCGCCATCGGTGCGCTGGGCGGCGACCCGGTTTATCTGCTGGAAGTCATGAACCACGTCCCCCGTGAGACGGTGGAAGCTGCCGCCGCGCTGGTCAAGGCCGGCAAGGTCAAGGTGAATGTGGCGCAGGTGCCGCAGAAGCTTTACATCGAGGTCATTGCCAAGGGCGGCGGCCATACGGGCCGTGCCATCGTCCGCGACCTGCACACCAACGTCGTGCTGGTGGAGCAGGACGGTGTGGCCACCCTTGACAAGCGGGACACGGACACCGCCGCCGCAGGCGACAGCGATGTGGTCTCCCCGGAGCAGATCGCGTCCTTCCTGACCGTCCGCTCCATCTGGGACTACTGCACCAAAGAGCTCGACCCGATGAACGACCCCATCGACATCATCCGCAGTGCCGTGAAGGTAAACTCTGTCATCAGCGATGAGGGCCTCTCGAAGGAATACGGCCTCGCCATCGGCCGCAACCTCGACCTCAACTGCCGCAAGGGCCTCATGACCCGCGATCTGACCACCAACTCCATGATCGCCGCCGCTGCGGGCGCAGACGCCCGTATGGCAGGCGCTCCGGTGTCGGTGGTGGCAAACTCCGGCAGCGGCAATCAGGGCATCACTGCGACGATGCCCGTCGTGGCTGCTGCCCGCTGGCTGGACATCGACGAGCCCACCATGCTGCGTGCCGTCACCCTGTCGAACCTCATCGCCATCCGCATCAAGTCGAAGTTTGGCCGTCTGAGCAACCTGTGCGGCGCCACCGTCGCCGGCACCGGCGCGGCCTGCGGCATTACATACCTGCTGGGCGGCGGCTACCATGAGATCTGCTGCGCGATCCAGAACATGGTGGGCAATGTCACCGGCATGGTGTGCGACGGCGCAAAGGCCGACTGCGCCCTGAAAATTTCCACCTGCGTCAATGCCGCCTGTCAGGCAGCGGCCATGGGTGCCCGCGGCGTCCGCGTCCAGAGCACCGACGGCATCGTGGAAGAGAACGTGGAGCGCACGCTGGACAACTTCGCCATCCTCAGCACCCACGGCACCAGCGACAGCGTCATCCTCGACCTGATGCTCAACAAAGAACATACTCCGGACGCCGAATAAGCGTCCTCGCAGCACCCTGGCAAGCCTGCATCCGCATCCTGCAAAAAACGCCCTGCGCCCGAAGCGCAGGAGAATTAGGGGTAAATTATTATGAAAAAACTATTCAATAACCTGCCGTTCCGGCTGCTTCTCGGTATCATCATCGGCGTCATCCTGGGCCAGGTCTTCCCGGAGAGTGTCATGAAGGTGATCGTCACCTTACAGTATATCATGGGCCAGCTCATCACCTTCTGTGTGCCGCTCATCATCATCGGCTTCATCGCTCCGTCCATCACCAAGCTGGGCAAGAACGCTTCCCGCCTGCTGGGCGTGGCGATCGTGATCGCTTACGTTTCCTCTGTCTGCGCAGCCCTCATGAGCGCCGGCGCAGGCTACGCCCTCATCCCGCACCTGTCCATCGACACTGAGGTGGCCGGTCTGCGGACCCTGCCCGACGTCGTGTTCGAGCTGAACATCCCCCAGATCATGAGCGTCATGAGCGCCCTCGTGCTCAGCGTTCTCGTTGGTCTGGCTGCTACCTGGACCAACAGCAAGCTCACCTGCGACTTCCTCGGCGAGTTCCAGAACATCGTGCTGGACATCGTCGGCAAGATCATCATCCCCATGCTGCCCTTCTATATCGCCGCTACCTTCTGCAACCTGAGCTATGAGGGCATGATCACCCACCAGCTGCCCGCCTTCATCCAGATCATCCTCATCGTCATGGCAGGCCACTATATCTGGCTGGCTGTCCTGTATCTGCTGGCCGGTGCATACTCCGGCAAGAACCCCTGGGAAGTCCTCCGCCACTACGGCCCCGCTTACCTGACCGCTGTCGGCACCATGTCCAGCGCCGCCACCCTGGCAGTCGCTCTGGACTGCGCCCGCAAGAGCAAGGTCCTGCGCAAGGATATGGTCAGCTTCGGCATCCCCCTGTTCGCCAACATCCACCTCTGCGGCTCTGTCCTGACTGAGGTCTTCTTCTGCATGACCATCTCCAAGATCCTCTACGGCCACCTGCCCAGCATCGGCACCATGCTCCTCTTCTGCGCCCTGCTCGGCATCTTCGCCATCGGCGCTCCCGGCGTCCCCGGCGGTACCGTCATGGCTTCTCTGGGCCTCATCACCGGCGTTCTGATGTTCGATGACGCCGGCACCGCTCTGATGCTCGCCATCTTCGCCCTGCAGGACAGCTTCGGCACCGCCTGCAACGTCACCGGCGACGGCGCTCTGACCCTGATGCTGACCGGCTACGCCGAGAAGCACGGCATCCAGAACAACGACAACATCCAGAGCCCCATCCTGTAAAGACTGCTTCAAAGGATCTGAGCGCATTTCCCTGAAAATACCAGAAACCGGGCTGCGTCCCCCATTCTGACCGGCCCGTGATATGCAAAAGGGGCCTCCTGCAAAGGAGGCCCCTTTTGGTGCGTTATAGGGAGACAGGCGGCTTGGGGAAGGGCCGGAGGGCGTCGCTGACACCAGTGATATAGTTCATATCGACGTCGTAGAATTTCGCCAGCTGGATGAGGCACTCGACCGGGATACGCACTTTGCCCTTTTCGTAGTCGGAGTAGGTGGTCTGGGCGACATGGATGGCCTGCGCGACCTGCGTCTGGTTGAGGTCGTGGTCGCTGCGCAGTGCCTTGATGCGTTCTGTGTATAGCATAGGATTCACCTCTTTGTAGAAAGTCTACAAAGGATGGCCCGAATATCTTGATTTTTAACGGATAATCCGTTAAAATAAAAAGTGAAAGGAGAGATGGAAATGTTTGTTTTCTTTACGATACCTTGGATATTCGTCATTGCACTTGTTGTAATAGCTTTGGGCATGGGTGTCAGTGTACTTCAGTTTATTTTAGACCACATTATCATTATTTCGATCATCCTCGGGCTTCCGGTGGCATGGCTCGTGTGGGGCACGTGGAAAAACGAGAATAGTTCGGATGAGGAAAAAGTGGAGTGTGTGCTATATCCTCTTTTTCTGGTTCCGGCGTATGCAGAGCTGATACGACTGATAGTGACCGTCCTCAATGCGCTGGATAATGATTTATGGGCTTTTTTCTTGTATCTCCCTACAGCGCCGGTAATGTTTTTGATAATACTTGCGGTGTGCATGGGAGTTGCAGCGGGGCTGGTATGGCTTTATAAAAAGGTTATCAAATCAAAGGTTGTAACGATAGTGCTTGGCATTTTGATAGCCTCATCAATGACATATTACCTCTGGAATCTGAGCTAGTGACGATGAGCAACACGATACTTACCGGTGAGGCGGCCGCCGACATCCTCGCCGCCATGCAGAAAGCCGGACTGAACGGCTGGGAGATGTTCGTACCCGAGGGCGTGGAGGAGATCGCTCCGGGAGCATTTGCGGGGATGAAAAATCTCCGGCGGGTACAGCTGCCCAAAACGCTGCGGAGAATCGGTGCAGCTGCGTTTTATGGCTGCGGAAATCTGGCTCAAATCGCATTGCCCGCCGGGCTGGTGGAACTCGGCACAGCGGCATTCAAGAACAGCGGCTTGCAGGAAGTGAGTGTCCCGACCAGAGCGTTAAAGCTGGGCGGCGAAGTTTTCGCAGACAGTGCTTTGCGGTGCGCCGAGATAAAAGGACGCCAGACGGGAGAGGCGATGTTCCGTGGATGCCGCCAGCTGACAAAATTACAGCTGAACAGCAACACCCGAAAAATCGAGGCCGGAATGTTCCGGGACTGCGCCGCCTTAAAAACGCTCCGGCTGCCGGAGAAGCTGGAGCAAATTGGAATAGAAGCATTCGCGGGCTGCGGCGCACTGGAACGGCTGAGCATCCCGGAAAGTGTGCGTGAGATGGGGGAGGGCGCGTTCCGGGGCTGTGCATTTGAGACGGTCCATATCCCGGAGGCTGTCGAAGAACTGCACTGGGAGATGTTCAGCGAGTGCAGACAGCTAAAGAGCGTGTATATCCCGGCGGGCGTGAAATACATAGAAGCGGATGTGTTTTACGGCTGTGATGCGCTGAAAAATGTCTGCTTCGGTGCAGACCTTGCCGCAATGCAGGCTATCCGCATCGGCGAGGGTAACGAAGCACTTTCAAAAGCGGTTTTGCGCTGTGGGATTTTGAACAAGCCGGAGACCGGAGAAAAGTAAAGAGGGCGGGAGGGACGAACAATGTCCCTCCCGCCCTCTTTGTCTGCCAAAGATTCAAAAATCATACAAAACCTTCTTTATTTTGTCATAACTGTCCCGTATAATAGAATATAGATCAACATCAGAATTGCGGCCAGCGCCCGGCGAGGGCTGGCTTTGGACTGGATAGAGGAGGAACACTCACATGGCAAACGAAAAGATACTCGTTGTGGACGACGATACCAACATCTGCGAGCTGCTGCGGCTCTACCTGACCAAGGAGGGCTATCAGGTCACGACGGCCAACGACGGCGAAGAGGGCCTTGAAAAGTTCAACCAGCTCAAGCCCGACATGGTGCTGCTGGACGTCATGATGCCCAGGATGGACGGCCTCGAGGTCTGCCGCCGCATCCGCAAGCTGGGCAACACCCCGGTCATGATGCTGACGGCCAAGGGCGAGACCTTCGATAAGGTGCTGGGCCTCGAGCTGGGCGCAGACGACTACATGGTCAAGCCCTTCGACACCAAAGAGGTCGTGGCCCGCATCAAGGCGGTGCTGCGCCGCTGCACCGTCACCACGTCCCAGACCGAGAGCACCGAGGGCGTCATCGAGTTCGACAACCTCCGTCTCGACATGAACAGCTACGAGCTGCGGGTCAAGGGAAAGGTGGTGGAAGCTCCCCCGAAGGAGCTGGAACTGCTGAACTGCCTCGCCTCTCACCCCAACCGGGTCTATACCCGCGACCAGCTGCTGGACGAGGTGTGGGGCTTCGAATACTACGGCGACAGCCGCACCATCGACGTCCATGTCAAGCGCCTGCGCGAGAAGCTGGCCGGTGCTTCCGATAAATGGGAGCTGAAGACCGTCTGGGGCGTGGGCTATAAATTCGAGGTGCGTCAGTAATGCGCAAAAGTGTTTCCGTTGCGTTCTTCTCGCTTATGAGCACCCTGCTCATCTTCGGCACGGTGATCATGGGCGGCTCGGAGCTGGTGCTGTTCAGCAACTACTTCGCCCAGGAGCGGTACGATGTGCTGGACGAAGTGGTCAATGTGGCCCAGCGCACGGCGTCCCATCTGGTGCAGGAAGCCGCTCTGCCGGAAGGCGAAGAACTGGAAGCCCTGAACACCAAGCTCGAGCTCATCGGCGAGAGCGCGGAAGTGTACCTGTTCTTCACCGACTGCGACGGCAACGTGGTGCTGGCCTCAGACCCGGACGATCTGGCCGGGGATGTGGTGGAGGCGTCCGTGCTGGAAAAGTCGGCCAAGGCCAAGGAGAATTATCACATCTTCGGTACGCTGGACGGCGTACTGACCGAGAAGAGCTACATCTCGGTGCATGAGATGCGCAGCGAGAGCGGCGAGTGTACCGGCTACCTCTTCCTCTGCTCGTCGGGCGACCGGCTGGTGGAGTTCCGCAAGGAGTTCTTCTCGAACTTCTTCCTCTCGGCCTGTCTGATGCTGCTGGTGGCCAGCGTCCTCACCAAGGTGATGATGCATAAGCTCACCGACCCCATCCAGAAGGTGACGGACGCGGCCCAGCGCTTCGGCGGCGGCGACCTGTCCGTCCGGGTCGAGGGCGTGGACGGCGAAGGCGAAGTGGCCGACCTGGCCCGTACCTTCAACCAGATGGCGGACAACATCCAGTCCAACGACAACTCCCGGGGCCAGTTCATGGGCAATATCGCCCACGAGCTGCGCACCCCCATGACCACCATCAAGGGCTTCATCGACGGCATTCTGGACGGCACCATCCCGCCCGATATGCAGAACCACTACCTACAGCTGGTCAGCGAGGAGACGGGCCGTCTGGCGCGCCTCATCCAGAATATGCTGGACCTCTCGAAGCTGGAGAGCGGCGAATATCAGGTGAACGCCCGGATGTTCAACATCTGGGAGACGCTGACCGGCGTGGCCCTCTCGGCAGAGCAGCGCATCAACGACGGCATGATCGACATTGACGGCCTGACCATGGATGAGAAAGTCCTGGTCTACGCCGACCCTGACCTCATCCATCAGGTGGCCTACAATCTGCTGGACAACGCCATCAAGTTCACCCCGGCAGGCGGCACCATCCGCTTCGGGGTGGAGAGGCTGGGCCCGGAGGTGGAAGTCTCCATCTGGAACTCCGGTCAGGGCATCAGCCCCGAGGCGCTGCCCTACGTCTTCCAGCGCTTCTACAAAGAAGACCAGTCCCGGGGCCTCCACGCCCGGGGCGCGGGCCTCGGCCTGAACATCTGCAAGGTGCTGGTCAACCTCTCCGGCGGCCAGATACGGGTGGAGAGCAAGCAGGGCGAGTGGTGCAGATTCGTCTTCACCCTGCCCGTCCAGCCCCCCAACCCCGGCGGCATGAAGCGTCTGCCCGACGAGAGCGGCCGCCCCGGTGCGGTGGAAGACCCGGCCAGCATGAAGCCGGTAGACTAACTTCACAGCGGTCAGACTGCCCCTCAAAGGAGCGGTCTGGCTGCTTTTTGCATTGTGGAAGAGGGGAGATACGCAGAACTTTACGTCTTTTCCGTGAAAAACACGGCTGCGGGTTTGATTTTTTCGCTGTTTTCATGTAAACTATAATCGACTATGCCGACTGCTCCTGTGGGAGATGCCGCAGGGACGGCGGCAGAGCAAAATTACAAAAATTCTCTAAAAAATAACGGGGAGTAAAATAAAATGACAACGATCAGTCCTTCGATCCTTTCGGCTGACTTCAGCCATCTCGGCGCAGACTGCCGTATGGTGCTGGATGCCGGTGCGCAGATGCTGCATTATGACGTGATGGACGGCCACTTCGTGCCGAACATCAGTTTTGGCGTCCCGGTGCTCAAGAGCCTGCACAAGGCCCTGCCGGACGCTTTCTATGACGTCCACCTGATGATCACCCACCCCCAGCAGTACGCCGGGGCTTTTGCCAAGGCCGGTGCCAGCCTGCTCAACTTCCACCTCGAGTGCGACGACGACATCCAGGAGACCATCGACGCCATCAAGGCTCAGGGCTGCAAGGTGGGCATGACCATCAAGCCCGGCACCCCGGTGGAAGAGCTGGGCTACTACCTCGACCAGCTGGACCTCGTGCTGGTCATGAGCGTGGAGCCTGGCTTCGGCGGCCAGAAGTTCATGCCCTCGGCCCTCGACAAGCTCCGCTGGCTCAAGGCGGAAAAAGACCGCCGCGGCCTGAAATTCCTGCTGGAAGTGGACGGCGGCGTGGATGCCGCCACCGCTCCGCAGTGCGTTGCCGCCGGTGCGGACGTGCTGGTGGCGGGCAGCGCCATCTTTGGCGCCGCCGACCCCGCTGCGGCCGTCCGTGCGATGGCAGCTCTCTGAGAGGGGACTGCCCATGGATGAAGCATTGATCCGGCTGCAGGAGGAAGAACTCCAGCGCACCGGCAGATACTATAAGCACATCTGCTTTCTCTGTGTGCCGCTGCTCTGCGTCTCCTGCTACCTCTACGGCCTGCGCCCGCTGCTGCTCTGCGGCTTTGCGGTGCTGATGGGCAACCTGTGCGACCGGCTCATCTCTCTGCTGCGCCGCCGCGTCTATCAGGCCGGGGATTATTCCAACGAGAGCTTTGCCCTCGTCATCACCCTGCTGATGCCCGCGACGGTGGACTGGTACGTCCTCGCCGCCGCCATTCTGGCCGGTGCTCTCATCGGCAAAGAGGTCTTCGGCGGCTATGGCAGCTACCCCTTCCACCCCGCCGCCGTGGGCTACGCGGTGGCGGCAGTGTCCTGGCCGGAGCAGGTCTTCCGCTATCCGGCCCCATACGCCAATATCCCGCTCTGGGACGCCTCCGGCGTGGCAACATCCAGCACCATCTCGGACACCCTGCGCAGCGGCGGCCTCATCAACATCAGCGCCCTGTCGCTGGTGCTGGGCGAGTATGCCGCCCCGATGGGGACCGGTGCAGCCATCGTGCTGGTAGCCTGCGGCCTCTTCCTCTGGATGCAGAAGGATGTGCGGCTGAGCGCCTCCCTGAGCTTCCTCATCACGGCGGGCCTCATCGTCTTCTTCTTCCCGCGCCAGCTGGGCCTGACGGAGGGGACCGCCTTTACGGCGGGCCTTGTGTTCCGCCTGCGCTGTGTGCGCGACGAGATGCTGACGGGCGCGATGCTCTTCAGCGCCGTCTTCCTGCTCAATGAGCCCTACACCTGCGCCCACCACCGGCTGGGCCGCATCCTCTACGGCGTCATGGTGGGAGCCTTTACGATGGGCTTCCGCTACTTCGGCGTCTACGAGACGGGCGTCTGCTTCGCCATTCTGGCGGTCAACAGCATCTCCGGCTGGCTCGACCGCACCGAAGTCCGCCTCCATGAGCTGATAAAGAGCGGCAGACAATTCAAAGAGAAGAAGACCGGAAAGGGGGATGCGGAATGAAACGTCATGCTGCAGAACTCCTCACCCGGGACCCGGAAAGATTCTTCCACCATGACCGCGTCTTCCTGAATAACCCCGTGGTCATGCAGGGCATGGGCCTTGCGCCGCTGGTCGTCCTTGCGACGAGCGGCCAGAACGCCCTGATGCTGGCCGTGGCCGTGGCGCTGCTGCTGACGCCCTCCCGGATGCTGGCCTGCCTGCTGAGCCGCCTGTTCCCCCTGCGGGAGGAGCATCCGGCCAACGCAGAGCTGGAAAAGAAGCTGCTGCCCCGCAGCATCCTCTATTCGGGCAGCGCGGCAGTGGTCTATCTGGCGGCATACCCCATCCTGAATCGACTGTTCGGCGTGAGCCTGCTGGTGCTGGGCATCTACCTGCCCATGCTGGTGGTGGAGCCGTTGCTGACCTACCGCTTCGGCCGTGTGCAGGAGACGATGAAAAAGGCCGTCTCCAAGGGCATCCGCATCACCGTCGGCTACGGCCTGCTGCTGCTTTTGCTGGGCTGTGTGCGCGAGTGGCTGAGCGCCGGCACGGTGTTCGGCCATGTGCTGAGCCGTCCCGTCCTGCCCATGGCCAGTATGCCGGCTGGCGGCTTCATCGTGCTGGGCGTGCTGTGTGCCGTCTGGCGCACGCTGGCCGGGAAGTACAAAAACTATCTGACATCGGAGGCCCGCGGCCTCATGGCGGTCTACCGCCAGAAAGAGGGGGAGCCTGAGGATGAATGATGTGATGCAGGCCGTCGGCGTATTTTTCAGCTACGCCGTGCTGGCCGTCTTTGCACAGAACGCGGTGTTCACCCGGGGCCTCGGCGTGTCCCGCCTCGTCCAGCTGGTGGGCGACGAGCGCACCAGCAGCGGGTGGTTCGCCCTGCTGCTCTGTGTCACGCAGGTGCTGGTGGCTCCGCTGGCGTTCTATGCGGGCGGCTTCATCGCCGCCCAGCCCAACCCCGCCCAGCTCCGTCCGCTGGTCTTTCTGGCCTGCGTGGCGGTGGTGAGCCTGTTTGAATTTATCGTGCTCTGGGCCGCACGGGGCAAGCGCCACGGCGGCCAGCTGCTCCGCATCCTGCCGCTGGCGGCGGTCAACAGCGGCGTGCTGGGTACGGTGCTGGTGGAGCGCACCCAGAGCTTTACGCTGGAGCAGAGCATGGGCTTCGGCCTCGGCAGCGGCCTGGGCTATCTGCTGGCCGTCATGCTGGTGACGGAGGCTGACCGCCGTCTGCGCAGCGAGGCCATCCCGGAGGCGTTCCGGGGCCTGCCCATCACGCTCATCTACATCGGCGTGCTGGCGCTGGCTATCTATGGTTTTACGGGCCACTCGGTGATCCTGTGAGGAGTGCAGGAGAAAGGGACGATCATGGCAAAGTATAAAAAGGTCAAGCGGTATCACCGCAGTTTTTACAGCCCCGGCATGTGGGTGAAGAAGGCCGTCGGCATCATCGTGCTGGTGGCCGTGGTGCTGGTCGTGGGCTGGCTGGCCGCGCCCCATGTGCTGGACTGGGCCACCCACACCTGGTACACCGTGGTGCGCAACCGTGACCTCTCGGCTTCGTCTGAGACGACAGCCTCCAGTGCGGCTGCTTCGTCGGAAGTGACGGCAGAGCCTGCCGCTTCCTCGGAGGTGCGGGCGGAATCGGAACCGGCTGCACCCGCAGGCGTCATCATCGAGGGCAGCTGGGGCGTTCTGGACACGGCTGCGGCAAAGGACGAAGCTTCCCTGCGTGCCGCCGCCCGGCAGCTGGCCCAGCAGGGCGCAGCCTACGCCGTCGTCACCCTGAAGGACAGTGCCGGAAATATCCTGTATCCCTCTCAGGTGGCTGCTGCAGCAGGCAGCATCGAGGGGGCGTCCCTTGACCCGGCCCTCGTCGCCTCGGTGCTCAAGGAGAACGGCCTTGTGCCGGTGGCAAAGCTGGCGGCCTTCCGCGACCCCATCGCGGCCCGCACCGACCGCAATATGGCCATCGGCTACACCGGGCAGGCTTACCTCTGGCTGGATAATAAGGCGTCCGCCGGCGGCAGCCCCTGGCTCAACCCCTATTCCGACGAGGCCGTCCGGTTCATCGGCGACCTCATCGGCGAGGTGCAGAGCATGGGCTTTGACCATGTGCTGCTGGAGAACGTCCAGTTCCCCTCTGCCCAGAACGGCAAGCAGGACTTCGGCTCCACCGGCGGGCGTGACCGCAGCGCCCAGCTGGCTGCGGACATCGCCGCATGGGATGCCCGCTTTGAGGGCAGTGTGACCCTGTGGTACGGCTACTCGCTGGGTCAGATGACGGAGGGCGCTTCCACCGTGGGCGGCTCCGCGACGGCGCTGGGCGTCAGGAACCTCGTGGTCGAAGTCCCCGCAAAGCAGACCATGGACGACACCGCCCGCAGCGAGCTGCGGAACACCCTGTCGGCTTCCGGCGTGGAGCATGCTGTGTTCTGGGACGATGCAGCAGGAATTTTCCGGTGAGAGCGCTCCATTTGCTGTTGGTGATTTATGTGAGAGTGAGGAATGTGTTATGAAAACTGCATCCTGCTTTGGCCCGGCCCACATCCTGCTGCCCGGGGAGGATATCCCTCTGGAAAAGTGGGGCTGTGTGGCCTGTGACCAGTTTACCAGCGACCGCGCCTACTGGGAGCAGGCAGACGCCGTTGTGGGCGGCTGCCCCAGCACCCTGCGGCTCATCCTGCCGGAAGTCTACCTCGAGGATGAAGACGCGGCCCAGCGGGTGGAGAACATCCACGCCGCGATGGACGAGTACAGCCGCGACGTGCTGACCCGCGCCGTGGACGGCTTTGTCTACGTCGAGCGCACCGAGCAGAGCGGCCGGGTGCGTCAGGGCCTCGTGGGCAAGATCGACCTCGAGGCTTACAGCTACGAGAAGGGCGCCCGCCCGGCCATCCGGCCCAGTGAGCGCACCGTCACCGAGCGCATCCCGCCCCGCATGGCCGTGCGCCGGGGTGCGGCGCTGGAAACGCCCCATGTTATGATGCTGGCCGACGACCCCGGCTGTACCCTCGTCGAGCCCATCGGCGCGCGCAAGAGCGAGCTGAAAAAGCTGTACGAGGGCGAGCTGATGCAGGGCGGCGGCCACATTGCAGGCTGGGCCGTGGAAGATCCTGCGATGCTGGCACAGATCGATGCCGCACTGGCTGCACTGGGCAGTCAGGAGGCTTTCGACGCCAAGTATCCCCAGGCCAGGGGCGCAAAGCCTTTGACGCTGGCTGTGGGCGACGGCAACCATTCGCTGGCCGCAGCCAAAGCCTGCTGGGAGGAACTGAAAGCCACCCTGACCCCTGAGGAGCGGGAAAGCCATCCCGCCCGCTGGTGCCTGGCTGAGGTGTGCAACGTCCATTCGCCCGCCATCGAGATCGAGCCCATCCACCGCGTCCTCTTCAATGTGGACTGCGGCGCGGTGCTGCTGGCCCTCATCGCGTGGAGCGACTCCAACATGGCCGGCATCTGCTTCGGCGACTCGAAGCAGCAGGCTTTCACGCTGGCCGGCCCCCACGTGTCCAACGTCCTCAGCTTCGAGGACCCCGTCGCCCCGCTGACCGTCGGCACGGTGGACGAATTTATCGAATACTTTATGGCCCGCCACAGCGAGGCCCGGGTGGATTACGTCCACGACGAGCCCGCCGTCCGCGCCCTGACTAGGCAGGGCGGTGTGGCCTTCCTGCTGCAGCCCTTCGAGAAGAGCGATCTGTTCAAAGGCATCGTGATGGGCGGCGTGCTGCCCCGCAAGACCTTCAGCATGGGCCATGCGGAGGAAAAGCGGTATTACATCGAGTGCCGCAGAATCAAAGAATGACCAAGGAGAACCATGACTTTTAACGATTTGAAACTGTCCGCCCCCCTGCTCAAGGCTGTAAGCGAGGCAGGCTATGAGACCCCCTCGCCCATCCAGGCTTCGGCCATCCCGCCGGTGCTGGAAGGGCGCGATCTGATGGGCTGCGCCCAGACCGGCACCGGCAAGACCGCTGCCTTTGCGCTGCCCATGCTCGACCGGCTGAGCGCCGCCGCCCCCCGCAGGAAGGGCGCTGTCCGCGCCCTCATCCTCACCCCCACCCGTGAGCTGGCCCTCCAGATCGGCGAGAGCTTCGACGCCTACGGCAAGTACCTCAAACTGCGCAGCACCGTCATCTTCGGCGGCGTGGGCCAGGCCCCGCAGGTGGAGGCCATCCGAAAGGGCGTGGACATCCTCATCGCCTGCCCGGGCCGTCTGAACGACCTCATCGGACAGGGCCATATCGACCTGTCGGACCTCGAGGTTTTTGTGCTGGACGAGGCCGACCGGATGCTGGACATGGGCTTTGTGCATGACGTGAAGAAGGTCATCGCAAAGCTGCCCGCAAAGCGCCAGAACCTGATGTTCAGCGCCACCATGCCCAAAGAGATCGAGCAGCTGGCCGCAGGCATCCTGCACGACCCCGCCTTCGTGAAGGTGGACCCCGTGTCCAGCACGGTGGAGCGCATCGACCAGAGCCTGTATTTCGTCGAGAAGGGCAACAAGAAGTTCCTGCTGCCCTGGCTCATCAAGAACCTGACCCCGCCGGTGCAGAACGCGCTGGTGTTCAGCCGCACCAAGCACGGCGCGGATAAGATCGCCCGCGATCTGACCAAGCAGGGCATCACCGCCGCTGCGATCCACGGCAACAAGAGCCAGACCGCCCGTGTGGCGGCGCTGGAAGGCTTCAAGGAGGGCAAGACCAGGGTGCTGGTGGCCACGGACATCGCCGCCCGCGGCATCGACATCAGCGAGCTCTCCCATGTGTTCAACTACGACCTGCCCGAGGTGCCGGAGACCTACGTCCACCGCATCGGCCGCACCGCCCGCGCGGGCGCAGACGGCACGGCAGTGAGCTTCTGCGCACCCGAGGAGATGGAATATCTGGCCGGCATCGAAAAGCTCAACCGCCGGAAGATCCCGGTGGTGTCCGGCCACCCGTGGGACGGCGTACCCGCCCCCGTAAAAGCAGCCCCGCCGGTGCGGGGCCGCAAGCCCAAGGTCGAACAGCCTGCCCCCGAAAAGACCGAAACTCCCAAGGCGGAAAAAGCCGCCAGACCCGCTGCGCCCGAAAAAAAGAGTGCGGCCAGGCCCTCTGCGGCAAAAAAGCAGAAGGCCCCCAAAATCGAAGCAAAAGAGGAACAACTCATGGATGACAACAAGCGCACTCCCGGCGGGCGCGACAACAGCCGCCGTAACAATAACAACCGCCCCCGCCGCGAAGGCAATGCCCCCGCACAGGGCGCAGGCCGCGGCAGCAATGCCCAGCCGAAGTTCGACCCCCACTTTGTGAGCGCCCCGGAGGCCACCCCGCTCCGTTCTGCCAAGAAGAACGCTGCCGCCCCCGCCGCTCCGGCCCAGACCATCCCCACCGCGATGCAGAACCGCCAGCCCGCCCAGCGCAGCGAGAACAATGGCCGCAATGGTGCAGGCCGCAGCCCCCGCAATGAGCGGAACGACCGCAGCGCCCGCCCGGCTCAGCCTGCCCAGCAGAACAGCCAGCGCAATGAGAACCGCAGTGGCCGCAGCAGCAACCGCAATGAGCAGAGCGGCGCAGGCCGTGCGCCCCGCGCCCCCAAGGCAGAGCAGTCCGGCCGCAATAACCGCAGCCGCAGCAATAATGTCCCGACGAAGGACGAAGACCCGGGCCTCGTGCTCATCAGCCGCCGCCCGCCGCAGCAGAAGTTCACCAGCTTTGAGGAGTATATGAACGCCCGCGGCGGCGCGACGGCTCCCATCGAGGACCACAGCGAGGAAGTGTGATGGCAGAGGGATTCGCCCCGTGGTGCTGCCCGCTGTGCGGCGCACCGCTTGCCGGGGATAACGCACTGAAATGTCCCTCTGGCCACAGCTTCGACCGGGCCAAAGAGGGCTACTGTCATCTGCTGCCGGTGCAGAACACCCGTACCAAGGCCCCCGGCGACAGCAGGGAGATGGTCGCTGCCCGCCGCGCGTTCCTGAGCGCGGGCTACTACGGCATCTTCGGGCAGGCGCTGGGAGAACTCTGCCTCGCGTACGGTCAGCCGAAAGCCGGAAAGCCGCTCCGCCTGCTGGACGCAGGCTGCGGCGAGGGCTGGTATGACCGGTGCATCGCAAAGCAGTTCGAAGAGGCGGGCCGTCCGCTGGAACTGGCCGGTTTTGACATCGCAAAGCCTGCCGTGCGTCTGGCTGCGAAGGCTCTGCCCTCGGCCCGGTACGCCGTGGCGTCCAGTTTCCATCAGCCGGTGCGCACAGGCTGGGCGGATGTGCTGCTCAACTGCTTCTCGCCCTTCGCGCAGGAGGAGTTTCTCCGCGTCCTGCGCCCCGGCGGACGGCTCATCTACGCCGTGCCGGGTGCAGAGCATCTCTTCCAGATGAAGGCCGTCCTCTACGAAAAGCCTTACAAGAACCCGGTGCAGGAAGTGGCGTATCCGGGCTTTGAAGCCATCGGAGAGCGGGAAGTCTCCGGCAGTATCACGGTGCCTGCCGGGCAGCTGGAAGCTCTCTTCGCCATGACGCCCTACTACTGGAAAACGCCCCGGGACGGCGCAGCCCGTCTCGCGGCACTGCCGGAATTGACCACCGACATCTCGTTCCGGTTCCTCGTATTTGAAAAGAAATAAACGAAAAAGGCATCTGCCGTGTGGCAGATGCCTTTTTCGCTTTATGAGTACATCAGACAGGAATGGAAGTTGGTTACTTGTCGGCCTTCGGTTCAGATGCTTTTTGGGCCTTGGGCAGCAGGTTTGCACGCTCGAGGGCCGGACGCAGGGCCAGATAGAGGATGACGACGCAGATGGTGGAGGCCACGCTGTTCACGAAGGTGACGCCGCCGGTGATCTTGGTCAGAGCCTTGGCGATGGTGTACTCCTGGCCGAAGATGTAGACATTGCGGAAGTAGCCGAGGAACGGGTCGGTGAAGACATTCAGCAGCAGGCCGGAGGCGGCTGCGGCGATCACCTTGGCCAGATAGCCGGGGGTGTGCTTGTCCAGCTCACGGAGCTTGAACACCTTGTGAGCGACTGCACCGCAGGTAATGCCGATGATGAACTTCAGGACGAAGGTGGTGACGGCATAGCCCGGGTCACCGGCCAGGATGTCGGCCAGAGCCAGACCGATGGCACCGGCCAGACCGCCGGATACGCCGTCCAGCAGCAGGGCGGTCAGGGCGGTGAAGGTGTTGCCCAGATGGAACGAAGAGCCGCCGTAGAACGGCACGCGGAAGAACAGGTAGGCCACGAGGCTCAGCGCGGCCATGACGCCGGTGAGCGCCAGCTCGTGGACGGTGAAGGTGCGCTTATACAGCACACTTGCAAAGACGATCACGATGACGACGACTGCCAGCAGCAGCCACATTGCAGTTGTTGACATGATTTTCCCTCCCAGTTTTACAAAATACCCACAAAACCGATTGACTTTTTTGGTTCTTGCGGGTATGCTCCTATTATACGCAAAACTGGCACTGTGCAAATACCCAGAACAAAGATTTTTTATGGGTCCAGTTTGGCACACTGCCCGAAAAGGAGGGGCTTTTTATGGTCCATTTGACGACAGCACTGGACGCGGCGTCCGGTGTGCCGCTCTACGAACAGCTCTACCGCAGCCTCGCCGCCGAGATGCGGACGGGGGCGATCTCGGCCGGGACCCGGATGCCCGGCAAGCGGCGGCTGGCGGCAGAGCTTTCCGTCTCGGTGAACACGGTGGACGCGGCCTATCAGATGCTGGCGGCGGAGGGCTATCTGGAGGCGCGGGAGCGCAGCGGCTTTTATGTACAGGAATATCTGGCCCTGCCCGAGCGGACAGAGTCCGCCGCGCCGCCCCAGCCCGAGGCAGCGCCAGCGCCGGAGCGGCCCGTCCGCTACGACCTCTCCACCCGGGGCGTAGACCCGGAGCTGTTTCCGTTCCGCACATGGGCGCGGCTGCAAAAAGAGCTGCTGTACTCTTCGCCGGAGCTGCTGACCCACGGTGACGCCCAGGGCGACCTCTCGCTGCGGCAGGCGCTGGCCGAGTACCTTGAGGAGTACCGCGGTGTGCGGTGCGGCCCGCACCAGCTCGTCGTGGGCGCGGGCCTCGAATATCTGCTGGGCCTGCTGGCACCGCTCCTGCCCGGGCCGGCGGCAGTGGAAAACCCCGGCTATCCCCGCGCCCGGCAGGTGCTGGAAAACAACGGCATCTCCTGCTGTTGTCTGCCGGTGGACGAGGACGGGCTTTCCATCCGGGCGCTGTCGGAGTCGGGGGCGGCGGTGTGCTACGTCACCCCCAGCCACCAGTTCCCCACGGGCGTCACCATGCCCGCCGGACGCCGGGCAGAACTGCTCCACTGGGCGGCACGGCGTCCCGGACAGCGGTACATCATCGAGGACGACTACGATTCCGAGTTCCGTTTCGACACACGGCCCCTGCCCAGCCTGCAGGGGATGGCGGGGGCCGACGGGCCGGTGGTCTACCTCTCCACCTGCTCCCGCAGCCTCGCGCCCAGCATCCGCATTGCCTACATGGTGCTGCCGGAGCAGCTTCTGCCCGCATGGCACGCGAAATACGCCCTCTACTCCGGCACGGTGAGCCGTTTTGAGCAGCAGACACTGGCGCGGTTCATCACCGGCGGCTACTTCACCCGCCATCTGGCCCGGGAGCGGGTGGCCTATAAGGCCCGGCGGGACGCCCTGACAAAAGCCCTGCGGGAAGCCTTTGCGCCGGAAGAACTGCACCTCACCGGCTTGCACACCGGCCTGCACCTGCTGGCCAAACTGCGCGACCCGCCGCCGGACGCTGCTCTCCGAGCCGCCGCTGAGGCCGAGGGCGTCCGGCTCAGCCTCCTGAGCGACTATGACCTCACCGGCGGCGGGGCCGCTCTGGGCGGGACGCTGGTGCTGGGTTACGGCTCGCTGGCCGACGAGAGCTGTGCCTCGGTGGGTGAGACGTTGAAGAGGGCCTGCACGGCGGCGTGGGAGTCGTCAGTAAGGGTGTAGTGTTCGCCGTCCCACCCGCCGGGCAGGGCCTCGGTGTGGATGGCGGCAGAGCGGTCGGCGAGAAATTCCAGCGTATCTTCTAAGATGAGCAGGTCCTGCGCCGTCAAATCGGTGAGCAGGCTCGAGCTGTGAGCCCGCAGGGCGTCCGGCAGGGCGGCGGGCAGAAGTTCCAGCTCCTGCCGGAAAAAGGCGTCCCACACCGCCGCCCGGGCGGCGGCTTTGTGGGCGGGCGGGACAGTGTCCTCCATCCCGTTGAGCAGTTCTTCTGCCTCCCGGGCCGAGATGGCCTGCACATTGGAACTGCACCCGGTAAGGGCCAGCTCCTCGGCGGTCAGCGCGCCCGAAAAGCCCACCCGAAGCATCCCGTACCGGTCGGCGATGGCTTGCAGAACGGACGGCGCAAGGGCGAGATAGTGGGTGTCCTCGGGCAGGGAGAGGGCCGAGAGAAGTGCTTCCCGGCAGCGGGCCGGGCCGGCGGCGCGGTAGCAGTCGGAGAGGGCGGCTTCGTCCGCTCCGAAGGGTACGGTCAGCTCTCCGGGCAGAGCCAGCGCATGGATGCAGTTCTGACTGGCATTCAGGTAGAGCAGCAGAAAGCCGGGTGCTGTCGTCTCGGTGGGGGCGATGCAGACCAGCAGACTCAGGCGGTTCTCTTCCTTCGGCTGACGGATGGCGACGCCGCTCTGGGGCCGGGAGGCCAGCCTTGTCCGCAGAGAGCGTCGGGTGAGCAGCACGGTGCCGCCCACCAGCGGCAGCAGCACCAGCAGCGCCGCCAGCAGTGCGGCCCAGAAGGGTCTCCAGCCTTTTTCTTTCATCTCCCGTTTCCTCCCTGAGAAGCCGTTTTCGTAAGCATTGCACACCGCCTGAGCGGTCTTTTTATCCGTATACCGCGTTGCTTCCCCTTGCGATCCACCAAGGATCGCTGCGGGAAATCGCCTTGTCTGCGGGTAAAAATCCTCGCCATTCGGCGAACCCCGCTCACGAAAACAGCTTCTAAAAAACTGCATAAAGCATGGCCTGATGGGGGAACCTTTATGCAGAAAAGGAGGGAAATGCTATGAAATTCGATGATACCCCCAGCAGGGAAGAGCGGGAGGACTTCTGGCTCGACCTCGGCCCGGCCAGTGCCTACGAGGGGCTGGACTGCTGTGAGACAGCCCGCCGCGACGGCGACGCCAGTCCGGACGGCCTTGCCCATGGTTTCGAAGGGGCCGAAAGCCCGAAAGACCTCGTGGCCCCGCCCGACGACGACCCGGACAGCGAACCGGTGCCGCATCTGCCGCCCCAGCTGAAAGCGCTGGAGTGGCTGGACACGATGGGCAGCTCCGATGATGTGCCGCCCATCGACCGATAAAGGACAGGAAAAGTCATACCATAATAAAATTCACTTTCTGGTATGAAAGATGAAACTCGGGAATAAAATGTGGTAAAAGGCTTGCCAAGAAGCCGGAAATGTGATAAAGTATCTCCATTGTGTACAGTTGTGCACGTGGTGAGAACCGAATCGCAAGATGTGCCGCCCGGTGGACCGGGTGTGCCGCACTCTGGAGAAGCCTGCAGGAAGCGGGTGCCGAAGGTGTAAGGCCGTTTGGGCCGATCTCTCAGGCAAAAGGACAGAGCAAACGTCTTTTGCGCAGGAAAGGTGTCCTGTGCGGGGTCATACGCTGAGTTTTTTGCGGGCAGAGCCTTTGGAAAAGAGGTTCTGCCCGCATTTTTGTTTGGGATGATCAGAGGGGGATTTCGTATGGTAGACATCGTCACGCGCGTCAACAATGTGGTCAACGGCTTCGTCTGGGGGCCGTTCGGTCTGGCACTGCTGTTCTGCACCGGCCTGTGGCTCAGCGTCCGCACCGGCTTTTTCCAGTTCCGGCGGATGGGCTACTGGCTCAAGCATACCATCGGTGCTATTTTTACCAATAAGGACATCACCGCCCACACCAGCAAGGAAGATATGGCCATCAGCCAGTTCCAGAGCATGTGTACGGCACTGGCAGGCACCATCGGCACCGGCAACATCGTGGGCGTGGCCACGGCCATCGTCTCCGGCGGCCCGGGCGCCATCTTCTGGATGTGGGTCATGGCCCTGCTGGGCATGATGACCAGCTTTGCGGAGAACGTGCTGGGCGTCTACTACCGCCGCAAGAACGAAAAAGGCGAGTGGAACGGCGGCGCGATGTATTATCTGACCGACGGTCTGGGCGCAAAGCCCGGCTGTAAGGCAGTGGGCAAGGTGCTGGCTGTTCTGTTTGCCTGCTTCTGCATCCTCGCGTCTTTCGGGATCGGCAACATGAGCCAGATAAACTCCATCGCCGGCAACATGAATGCGGCCTTCCATCTGCCGTACCTCGCCACCGGCCTTGCGCTGATGGTGGTGACGGCCCTCATCGTCATCGGCGGACTCAAGCGGGTGGCCGCTGTCACGGAAAAGCTGGTGCCGCTGATGGCACTGTTCTATGTTGCAGGTGCGCTCATCATCGTGGTCATGCACGCGGGCAATATCCCGGCGGCACTGGCGGCGATCTTCAAGGGTGCATTCAACCTCAACGCTGCAGGCGGCGGCGCGCTGGGCTACGGCATCAGCCAGACCATCACCTGGGGCTTCAAGCGCGGCGCGTTCTCCAACGAAGCCGGCCTCGGCTCTGCGGTCATGGTCAACTCGGCCTCCAACGTCAAGGAGCCGGTGCATCAGGGCATGTGGGGCGTGTTTGAGGTCTTCGCCGATACCATCGTGGTCTGCACCCTGACGGCCCTCGTCATCCTGACCACCGGCGTGGTAGACCTCGAGAGCGGCGCTGTCCTCGCAGGCGTGCAGGACAATGCGCTGGTGGGCCAGGCGTTCACGGCGGCTTTCGGCAGTTTCGGCCCGAAGTTCATCGCCGTGTCCATCCTGCTGTTCGCCTACTCCACCACCCTCGGCTGGAGCCACTACGGCACCAAGGCCGTGGAGTATCTCTTCGGCACGGCGGGAAGCCGCATCTATAAGGTCGTCTTTGTCTGCATGACCGTCGTGGGCGCGACCATGAAGCTGGGCCTCGCGTGGGACCTCTCCGACACCTTCAACGGCCTGATGATGATCCCGAACCTCATCGGCGTGCTGGCATTGTCCGGCACCGTGGTGGACATCACCAGGAACTACTTTGCCCGCCGCGTCCGGGGCGAGGACATCGAGCCCATGTGGTCGGCCTTTGAAGAGTATCAGAAGGAAGAAGAGGCCGAGGCTGCTGCCGAGGAGGCGGAGCTGGAGAAGGCCGCAAACAAATAACACAAAAAGCAAGCCCCCGGAAGACGACCTTCCGGGGGCTTGCTGGTTTACTTCTTCTTTTTGCGAAGCTTTGCCGCCGCCCGCCCGGCGATGATGCCGCTGCCGAAGGCCCAGTGGAGGTTGTAGCCGCCGCAGCTGCCGGCGCAGTCCAGCGTCTCGCCCACGAAGTAGAGTCCCGGACAGCCCTTGAACTGGAAATCGTCCTCTACCTCGTCCAGCAGCAGGCCGCCGCCGGTGGTCTGAGCCTGCTTCCAGCCGCAGGGCGTCAAGCCCTCGAACCGCCAGCACTTGGCCGTGGCGGCAAGTTTCGGCCACGCGGAGGCGGGCAGGGCGCGGGCGTTTTCAGGCAGACCGGCGTCAGCCCAGAGAGCCCGGCCCAGCTTTGCGGGCAGCAAGCCCAGCCAGAACTCCGCCGCCTCGCTGCCCAGCAGTCCGACCCGCTGGGCGAACAGCGCGGCCAGCTCGGTTTCACTCAGAGCAGGGAAGAGGTCGAGGGCCACGACAGGCCGCTTCGGCCCGCGCCCCGGGGCCAGCAGGCCCGAAAGCTGCATGATGCAGATGCCCGAAAGCCCGTATTCGGTGAACTGCACCTCACCCATTTCCCGGGCAAGCACCCGGCCGTCTGCGCCGTCCAGCAGGCTGGCGCAGCCCTTGGCCCGGATGCCGGCCAGCGGCTTGCGGGGATGAGCACACTGCAGGGCTGTCAGGCAGGGATAGAGGGGGGCCATCCGTCCGCCGCACTGGGCGGCGAACCGGGTGCCGAAGCCATCGGTGCCGAACTGGGGGCCGGCATCACCGCCCATGGCGCAGATGACGGCGTCGGCCCGCAGGGTCTCGCGGCCCGCCTCGGTCTCGATTTGGACGGCATAGCCGCCCCGGCTCTGGCTCAGGTTCTGGACGGTGCAGCCGGTGCGCACCTCGACGCCCAGTCTCGACAGATGGTGCTCCAGCAGGGCCAGTACGTCCGCCGCCTGATTGGAATAGGGGTACACCCGCCCGGCCTCGTCGGTGCGGGGGTAGAGGCCGAGGCTCTCAAACCACGCCAGCGGCGCAGCCTCGTCCACGGCGCTCAGCAGGCGGCGCAGGGCTTTGGGGCTGCTGGTGAAGTACCGCTCCGGCGTGATGTCCCGGTTGTCGAGATTGCAGCGCCCGTTGCCGGTAGCCAGAAGCTTTTTGCCCACCTTCGCGTTTTTGTCCAGCACGGTGATGTGTGCGCGGCCCTCTGCGGTCTGTGCTGCCGCCAGCGCAGCGGCCAGACCGGCTGCGCCGCCGCCCAAAATCAAAATCTGCTGCATCCTCTGCCCATCCTTTCTGTAGTAAATTTATTGTATCATAGCCGCCCCTGTTTGGCAAACACAGGGCGGGCAGGTGTATATTTCCCTTCCGCTTCCACATAATAACTACACAGCATGGGAAAATGCAGAATGGGAAGGATGGTACACAGATGAAAGCAACCGGAATCGTCCGCCGCATCGATGAGCTGGGCCGGGTGGTCATCCCGAAGGAGATCCGCCGCACCCAGCGTATCCGCCGCGGCGACCCCCTCGAGATCTTCACCACCGGCGACGGCGAGGTCATCTTTAAGAAGTATTCCCCGGTGGGGGAGCTGCAGGGGGTGGCGGTGCAGTACGCCGAGGTGCTGAGCCGAAGCTTCGCCCTGACGGCCTTCGTGGCCGACCGCGACCGCATCCTCGCCGCAGCCGGGTCGGGGAGGCGCGACCTTGCCGACCGCAGCGTCAGCCAGCCGCTGGAAAAGGTGATGGAGTCCCGCAAGCCCTACCTCAGCGAGGGCGACCCCGAGCACGTCCTGCTGCCCTGTGAGGGCTCGCTGCGGCCATTGCTCTGCGCGTGGCCCATCATCGCGGCAGGGGATGTCACCGGGGCCGTGGGTCTGCTGGCCGAGGACCGCACCCAGCAGCCCGACCCCGCCCAGCAGAAGGCTGTGGCTGTGGCGGCAGCGTTCCTGGCAAAGCAGATGGAGGAGTGAACATTATTATAATAGGGGGGAGCGTCTGCGTTTCTGGCAGGCGCTCCCTTTTTTGTTTATGACAGAATTATGAATCTTTATAAACTTTTTCGAGAAGCTATTGACAGGGAAAAATTTTTGGCTATAATGGTCTTAGCACTCAGGAAGACGGAGTGCTAAAGAAACAAAAGCCAAAAAGGAGGCAGGCGCTATGACGATGGATGCACGCAAGCAGCGAGTCTTGCAGGCGATCGTGGCGCTGTATGGCCTCGAGGGCGAGCCTGTGGGCAGCAGTGTGCTGGCAAACTATTTTGATATGGCCGTGTCCAGCGCCACGCTGCGCAACGAAATGGCGGCGCTGACCAAGCTGGGTCTGCTGGAGCAGCCCCACACCAGCGCGGGCCGTGTCCCCAGTGCCAAGGGCTACCGTTATTATCTCGACAATCTGCTGACGGACGACCAGCCGCTGGACCGCGTGACCCGCGCCCGCGTGGAAGCCGTTTTCGCCAGCCTCGACCATGAGCCGGAAAAGCTCGCACAGGGCGCTGCAAAGGCGCTGGCCGCCATCAGCGGCTGCACCGCAGCCGTCAGCACCCCCTGTGCCGAAGACCTCTGCGTCGCCCACTACGAAGTCGTTCAGGTGGGCCGCAGCGCGGCGGCTGTGCTGGCCGTCACGACGGCGGGCTACGTCCGCACCCGTGTGGCGCGGGTCCGCACCGGCCTCTCCCGCGAGAACGCCGCTGCGCTGGCCGCGCTGCTCAACCGCAACCTGACCTTCGTTGCGCCGGTGGATCTGTCCAACCGGCTGCTGGCAGAGCTGTGCAGCCAGATCGACCCGGAGCTGGTTCCGGTCATCAGCGCAGCCGCTGCGATCTTGCAGGACTCCGCACAGCCCCACGTATTTCTGGGCGGTGAGCAGTACCTGCTCAACTGGCCGCAGCTCGAAGGCAAGGTGGGCGACATCCTCACCCTGCTGAACGACGAGGAGCAGGCCGCCCACATCATTGCACCCCCGGCAGACCGCAGTGAGAGCGTGCTGCTGGGCGAGGATCTGGAACCTCAGATCCCCGGCTTGTGCATCGTCAGCGACCGCTACCTGGTAGGCGGCGGGCTGTGGGGTACGGTGGCCCTGATCGGGCCGACCCGGATGCCCTTCCAGAAGCTGATGCCGCTGCTCCACCTCTTCGCCGACGAGCTTGGCGAGGGCATGAGCGGCAAACGAAAAGACACCCCGCAGATGGCCGCACCCCGGCGGACTGTGATATATAAGGAGGACCTGGAATGAGCGAAGAGACCAAAAAGACGGCAGAAGCTCCCGAGCAGGAAGCAAAGGAGACCGAAGCCGCACCTCAGGAAGCGCCCGAGACCGCCGCAGCCCCCGAGAAGGAGGCCGAGGCAGAACCCGCAGACGCCAAGAAGAAAGATGGCTGGTTCAATAAGAAGGCACGTGAGATGGACGCCGTAAAGGCAAAGCTCGACGCAGCCGAGAAGAACGCCGCACAGGCCAAAGACCAGCTGCTCCGGATGGCAGCGGAGTACGAGAACTACCGCAAGCGCTCCACCCGCGAGGCTGACCAGAAGTTCAACGATGGCGTGTCCTTCGCCGTGAACCAGATCATCCCCATCCTGGACACGCTGGAGATGGCAGCCAACGCCCCCACCACCGACGAGAACTACAAAAAGGGCGTGACTATGACGCTGGACAAAGCCGCCAAGGCACTGGATGCCCTCCATGTGGAGGAGATCGAGGCGCTGGGCAAGCCTTTTGACCCCAACTTCATGAACGCCGTCCAGCAGATCCCCGCCCCGGACGGGCAGGAGAGCGGCACCGTCATCACGGTGTACCAGAAAGGCTACAAATTGGGCGACAAGATCGTCCGCCACGCGACCGTCGTGGTGGCCGAGTGACATCGCAAAGACCCGCAGGGGTTTTGAATATAGACATCCGCTTCACATCTAAGCATGAGATAAACAAGTTCTTTTGAGAGGAGACTTCATTTATGAGCAAAATCATTGGTATTGACCTTGGTACTACGAATAGCTGCGTGGCTGTCATGGAGGGCGGCGAGCCCGTCGTCATCGCAAACTCCGAGGGCGCCCGCACCACCCCGTCTGTTGTTGGCTTCACCAAGACCGGTGACCGTCTGGTCGGTCAGGTCGCAAAGCGTCAGGCCATCACCAACCCCGAGAACACCGTTTCTTCCATCAAGCGTCAGATGGGTACCGACCACAAGGTGACCCTGAACGGCAAGGAGTACACTCCCCAGCAGGTCAGCGCTATGATCCTGCAGAAGCTGAAGGCTGATGCAGAGGCTTATCTGGGCGAGCCTGTCACCGAGGCCGTCATCACCGTTCCTGCTTACTTCAACGACAGCCAGCGTCAGGCTACCAAGGACGCCGGCACCATCGCCGGCCTGAACGTCAAGCGTATCATCAACGAGCCTACTGCCGCTTCTCTGGCATACGGCATCGATAAGGAAGATGACCAGAAGATCATGGTCTACGACCTGGGCGGCGGCACCTTCGATGTCTCCATCATCGAGATGGGCGACGGCGTCACCGAAGTTCTGGCCACCAACGGCGACACCCATCTGGGCGGCGACGACTTCGACCAGCGCATCATCGACTGGATGGCTGACGCTTTCCAGACCGAGAACGGCATCGACCTGCGCAAGGATAAGATGGCCGCTCAGCGCCTGAAGGAAGCTGCCGAGAAGGCAAAGATCGAGCTGTCCAGCGCTATGAGCAGCCAGATCAACCTGCCCTTCATCACTGCTGACGCTACCGGCCCCAAGCATCTGGATATGACCCTGACTCGTGCAAAGTTCAACGAGCTGACCGCAGACCTCGTTGACCGCACCATGACCCCTGTCCGCAAGGCTCTGCAGGATGCCGGCCTGCGCGCATCTGACCTGAAGAAGGTCCTGATGGTCGGTGGTTCCACCCGTATCCCCGCTGTCTACGATGCAGTCAAGAAAGAGCTGAACTGCGAGCCCTTCAAGGGCATCAACCCCGATGAGTGCGTGGCTGTCGGTGCTGCGATCCAGGGCGGCGTCCTGCAGGGCGACGTCAAGGGTCTGCTGCTGCTGGATGTCACCCCGCTGAGCCTCGGCATTGAGACTCTGGGCGGCGTCTGCACCAAGATCATTGAGCGCAACACCACCATTCCTACCCACAAGAGCCAGGTCTTCTCCACTGCTGCGGATAACCAGCCCTCTGTTGAGATCAACGTCCTGCAGGGTGAGCGTGAGTTTGCCCGGGACAACAAGAGCCTCGGCGTCTTCCATCTGGACGGCATCGCTCCGGCTCCCCGTGGTGTGCCTCAGATCGAAGTCACCTTCGATATTGATGCAAACGGCATCGTGAAGGTCAGCGCAAAGGATCTGGGTACCGGCAAGGAGCAGAACATCACCATCACCGCTTCCACCAACATGTCCAAGGACGACATCGACAAGGCTGTGAAGGAAGCTGAGCAGTTTGCTGCCGACGATAAGAAGAAGCGCGAGGAAGTGGACATCCGCAACGGCGCCGACCAGATGGTCTTCCAGACGGAGAAGATGCTGAAGGAGAACGGCGACAAGATGCCCGCCGACGTCAAGAGCGAGGCTGAGGCAAAGCTGGCCGACCTGAAGACCGCTGTCCAGTCCGGCTCCATCGACGACATCAAGGCAAAGCAGGATGCTCTGAGCCACGTCTTCGAGAAGATGTATCAGGCTGCCGCTGCTGCCCAGCAGCAGGCCGCAGGCGCACAGCCCGGCCCCGATGCTGGCGCAAACGACCAGCAGAAGCCGGGCGATGACGGCGTTGTGGACGCAGACTTCAAGGAAGTCTGATTTGAGACACAGCAGTGCGTATCCGGCCAAACCGGCGGGTATGCGCGTAGAATAGCAAAAGCCGCTCCGGTTTTGCCGGGGCGGCTCTTGCTGGTTATAGAGAAAACCTCTCAGTCTCGCTGACGCTCGCCAGCTCCCCTGATAGGGGAGCCATTGGCAGGCCGGTCAGGCTTGTACAGATCTGCCTGAGGCTGTCTGTACTGGAAGCGGCAGTGCGCTGCTATATAGGGGAGGTTGCTGCTTATACGAGAGGTGATTGGATTATGGCACAGGAGAAACGTGATTACTACGAAGTGCTGGGTGTATCCAAGACGGCCACCGATGCGGAGATCAAAAAGGCTTACCGCAAGCTGGCCATGAAGTACCACCCGGACTATAACCCCGGCGACAAGGAAGCCGAGGAAAAGTTCAAGGAGATCAACGAGGCAAACGAGGTGCTTTCGGACCCGAAGAAGCGCCAGCTCTACGACCAGTACGGCTTTGCCGGTGTTGACCCCAACTACGCTGCCCAGAACGGCGGCGGCCCCGGCGGCTTTGGCGGTTTCAGCGGCTTTGGCGGCGACGGTGTTGACCTTGGCGATATTTTCGGCGACATCTTTGGCGGCGGCTTCGGCGGTTTTGGCGGCTCGAGCCGTTCGGCGAATCCCAACGCCCCCCGCAAGGGCCAGGACATCCGGGTGCGCATCACCCTGACGTTTGACGAGGCGGTGCATGGCTGCAAGAAGAACATCACCATCACCCGTCAGCAGGAGTGTACCGAGTGCCACGGCAGCGGCTGCGCCGCCGGTTCCAGCCCGGAGACCTGCCCTGACTGCGGCGGCAGAGGCTTTGTTATTCGTCAGCAGCGTACGCCCTTCGGCGTCATGCAGACCCAGCAGCCCTGCTCCCGCTGCGGCGGCAAGGGCAAGCTCATCAAGAACCCCTGCAAGAGCTGCCACGGCAGCGGCACCATCGCGGTCAAGAAGACTCTGGAGGCCAATGTCCCTGCGGGCATCGACGACGATCAGGGCTTCCGCCTCTCGGGCATGGGCAATGCCGGCACCAACGGCGGCCCCGCAGGTGACGTCATCGTGGCGGTGACTGTCCAGCCCAGCGAGGTGTTCCAGCGCGACGAAAACAACATCTACGTCGTCTTCCCCATCACCTACAGTCAGGCTGTCCTGGGCGATACCATCACGGTGCCTTCCATCGACGGCAAGGTCGAGGTCAATGTGCCGGAAGGCACCCAGAGCGGCACCACCTTCCGCCTGCGCGGCAAGGGCGTCCAGTATGTGAATGGCAGAGGCCGCGGTGATATGTACGTCAAGTGCGAGGTCGAGATCCCGAAGAAGCTCAGCCGCACCCAGCGTGAGGCCCTGAAGAAGTTCGAGGGGACCCTGAAAGAGGATAACTACGAAAAGCGCAAGGGCTTCTTCAAAAAGCTGAAGGATATGTTCAATAACTAAATCAACACGTCCATAAACAGGCAGAGGCATCCGGTTCGGGTGCCTCTGCTTTTTGCTTGGGAAAAATGGCTTGACAATATGCTTTATATAACATATAATGAGGGTGGAGAACAAATAAAAATGCGGTGATACGATGAGCTATGAAGTAGAATATTATGAGCTTCCCGATGGCTCAAGACCGGCGGAAGAGGTCATCCTGACCAACGGATTTGTGAAAAAGACCCAGAAGACACCCCCGAGAGAGATCGAAAAAGCCAAGCGGTACAGAGCAGATCATCAGAAGAGAGAGGAGAGCTGAACAATGGGAAAGAATTTCAGAGAGACATTGAACGAGCAGATGAAAGACCCGGAATTCCGTGCAGAGTGGGAAGCGCAGGAGCCGGAACGGCAGATCATGCACGCCATTCTGGAAGGACGGCAGAACTGCAATCTGACACAGGAGCAGCTGGCACAGGTCACGGGGATCAATCAGGCCAATATCAGTCGGTTGGAAAATGGAACCGCCAATCCCTCGCTGCGGACGCTCAAGCGTCTGGCAGAAGGGATGGGCATGGAGCTGAAGCTGGAATTCGTCCCCCATGTCCAGCCGCAGCACTAAAATAAAAAGAGGGCGGCGGCCCTTCCCTTACGGGGAGAGCCGCCGCCTTTGTTGTTCTTTGGAGTCTCCTGATTTGTTAAAGCAGGATAATAGCTGCGTTAATCACAAGGCCGATTCCGGTAGCGGAGGTACCCAGAACCCAACTGGCACACGCAAGGTCATAGAGGAAATTAGATACACTCTTCCCCATATCATTTGCGAAATAGTCCAGACCGTCCTGAGTCCAAGTATTAGGGTTCTTCTTGCGGTAATCACGGATAGCGGTGACGCCCGCAAGCCATGCATAAGGAGGGAAGACCCATGCAGCGATAGCCTGAATAGCACTGGCACCACCGGTGGTATAGGTCATTTCCTCTTCGTTCATCACGCAGTAGGAAGCGGGCAGCATCATGATGTTTTCCATAATAGCACTCCTTTATGAACAATATCCCAAAACAGCGCGGTGTGCGCCGGTTTGACGAAAGATAGAAGTTTCCGAAAAGCCGCAGGGGAAACTTACAGGATGAGCAGCAGCGCGCTCAGGGGGGCGAGAGCCACCACCGTACCGGTGGAAACAACGTCACGCAGGAAGTTGGAAGGCGATTTGGACATATCGTCGCCGATGGCGTCCATTGCACGGCCCATAACGGTGAGAGGATTGCCCCTGCGGTTGCTGGCAACGCTCAGCCAGTCTCTGGCCTGCGAGATGCCCCAGACATAGCTGGATGCCAGAACGGCCACGCCTACGATGGTGACGACGCCGCCAACAGCGCTGCCGCCGGTGGTGTAGGTCATCTCATCGTCAGAAAGCACTGCGTAATCAGCAGGCAATTCCATATATTTCTTCATAAAGAATCACTCCTTCATATCGGCAGACGGCGCACCGCACCGCACTGCAAAAATCCCTCTTGCAGAGCTAACTTCTCTGACAGCATCATTCTACTACAATGCTGGATTTTGTGCAAGGGTTTTGGACAGAAACCACAAAAACCCGGGAAAATGCATGAAAAACACCCCGGAAGTTTGTGGAAAAACACTGCAATAATTCCCAGTATCAGCCCGCCACGCCGGCCCGGTAGAGGTAGGGGTCGCTCTTGAAGCTGTCGAAACTGTAGAGCACGAGGAGCTGGTCGTAATCGTTGTCCGCGATGAGCTTGTCCAGACCGTAGTTGTAGTTGCGGAAATCCACCACGTCGATGTCGGCGTAGTTGGCCGTCAGGTAAGGCGCGAAGCAGTTGGCGTAACTGTCCTTGATGACGAGAATGCGCCCGGTGCCGTCCCCCTCGATGCGGCTCAGGCCGTTGTTGCCGTGGAGGAACATGGCATACTTGTCGTAAACGTCCAGCTTGGCCGTGTCGTACAGGCCGGTCGTCTCGCCGTCGGCGGGCTGGCCCGGGCCGCTGACCGAGTAGATGGTCAGTGCGTTCGGCAGGTCATAATAAGTGATGGTGTCCGGTTCTGCGTCCGGCGTCCGCGCCTTGGAGTAGTGGGTGCCGTAGAAGCCGTCTGCCGTCAGCACGGTGTGGGCCGAGGGATCAAAGGGCGTAAGGCCCAGAGTATCGCAGAGCTGCTTGTAGGCGTAGTAAGCGCCGGTGCTCGTCCAGTGGTGGTCGGTGCGGTAGTAGATATATTCGTCCTTGTGGTCGGCGAGGGTCTGCCGCACGTCCACAAAGCGGCCTCCGGCGGCCTGTACGGCATCGGAAAGCGAGTCGAGATAACGGTCCTCGTTCAGCAGCGGAGCCCCCGCAGGGACGTTTTCCGGGTAGATAGCGGACGCCGCAGGCACCAGCATCACGTTGACCTTGCCCGGGTACCGCTGACAGAGCGCTTCCAGGGCGGCGGTGTTCTTGGGCAGGGTGCGCGTCTCGCTGGAAACGAGGCCGTAGGTGCGGGGGAACATCATGTGCTGTCTGCCCAGCAGGATGCCGCCGCTCTGCTCCTTCTGCATCACCTTCGTTTCCACGGTGCTCTGCAGGGCGACCCAGTTGTCACGGCCCGCCATCTGGTCTTTGACGTATTTCGTGTAGGCCGTGAAGAACTTGTTCAGCCCATCAGCCGAGACGCTGGACAGGCTGGGCCGCTGGGAGAGGGTGGTGTTTTCCAGTTCACTGTAGGCCCGGTCCGGCGTGACAAGGTCCAGCACGAACAGCCCGGCAAAAAACAGGGTGAAGGCCATAAGGACCGGATAGCGGAAGATCGAAGCGGAGCGCTTTGAATGTTTGTCCATCGTTCACGCCTCCTCTTAAAAGTTGAAATACAGGAACGGGCTGTTGGTGCTGCCCACGACGTAAGCCATCGAGACCGTCAGCAGCACCAGAATGGTCAGCGCCTTGGTGATGGCATTGCGGGAAAGCAGCTTCCACAGCTTTTCGATGAGCGGGGTGCAGCAGACGACGGAGACCGCCAGCAGTACGCCGTAGTTGCGCAGGAAGTAAAGGGGCATCACGCCGCCGGAAGGGATGAAAAGCTTGCGGAACAGCAGGCCGAACTCCACGCCTGCGTCGTTGCCCACGAACATGGCCCAGCCCACGACCACGAGGAAGAGGGTGTAGATATGGGGCCAGACCCTGCCCTTTTTGAGGTAGGGCAGGAGAAAGAGCTTTTCCAGAGCCAGCAGCACGAAATAGTACAGGCCCCAGCAGATGAAGTTCCAGTTCGCGCCGTGCCAGATGCCGGTGAGCAGTTCGACGACGAACAGGTTGAAGATCTGTCGCGTGAGGCCCTTGCGGTTGCCGCCGAGGGGGATATACACATACTCCCGGAACCAGCCGGACAGCGTCATGTGCCAGCGCCGCCAGAACTCGGTGATGGACGCGGAGATATAGGGGTAGTTGAAGTTCTGGGGGAAGTCGAAGCCCAGCATCTTACCCATGCCGATGCCCATCAGGGAGTAGCCGGAAAAGTCAAAATAGAGCTGGAGCGAGTAGGCGATGACGCCCAGCCAGACCAGCGGGGTGGAAGCGTTGGCGAGGCCCACGAAGGAGACGGAAGGGCTGTCCGCCACGCCGATGATGTCCGTCCAGAGCGCACCGATGGCGTCGGCCAGCAGGACTTTCTTTGCCAGGCCGAAGGTGAACAGGGTCATGCCGTCCTCGATCTGCTTGAGCTCACAGCGGCCTTTGTAGACGTGGAGACGGTCGGAGACGTCCCGGTACTTGACGATGGGGCCGGCGATGAGCTGGGGGAACATGACGACGTAAGCACCGAAATCAATGATGTTATGCTCCGTTTCCACATCCCGGCGGTAGACGTCGATGGTGTAGGAAAGGGTCTGGAAGGTGTAGAAGCTGATGCCCAGCGGCAGTACGCTGATGCCCTGAATGGGCGCAAAACCGGTGCCGAAGATGGCATTGATGCTGCTGAGCACGAAATTTGCATACTTGAAGTAGAAGAGCATCCCGAGACTGCCCGCCAGCGCGATGAGCAACAGGATGAGGCGGGCGGTCTTGTTCTGCTCGAAGCGCTCAAGCCCCAGGCCGCAGAGGTAGTTGATGAGGATGAGCGCCAGCATGACCGGGAAAAAACGCACCTCGCCCCAGCAGTAGAACACGAGGCTGCACAGGAACAGGACAGTGTTTTTGAGTTTCGGGGGCGCGAGATAGTACAGCGCCAGTGTGATGGGCAGAAAGCGCAGCAGAAAGATGATGGTGCTGAAGACCACGGCGTCAGCCTCCTTTTATCGCAAGACTAGAAATTAGCACAACGGAAGCAGCATATCTGCGATATGCAAACCAACGTTGTTGCTGTTGCATTAAAAAGTTGGTTTGCTATAACATTGTGATAAAGCCGAAAAAGGCCGATGCCGCCACGGCACCGGCCCGAGAGAGTCTGTTTATTTGCCCAGAACGTCCTTCACGGCGCTGGTCAGATCAGAAGAGCAGTCGTTGGAGGCAATGACCATCACCACGAGGTCGTCGCCGCCGTCGATGATGGCGTTCTCCACGTTGGACTGTGCCTGTGCAAACTCAGCATAGTTGCCGTAGAAAGCCACCTGGTCCTGCTGGTAGGTCTTGAGGGTGTCCATGACGTCCTGTGCCTTGCCAGCGGCGGGCTGGATGGCCAGCACCAGACCGGCGTCGCCGTTGTCGTTGCTCTTGAGGCCCTTGTAGCTGGTCACATCGTCGGCTTTCAGGCCAAAGTCGTACTCGATGTTCATGGCCGTTATCTCAAACTGGTTGGAGATGGGGTCAGCCTCCAGCAGAGCGTCCACGGCAGAGGCCACGGCGTCGGAAGCGCCGTTCTCCTCAGCGGAAACGGAAGCTGTCGGCTCGGAAGAAGCGCTCGGGCTGGCGGCCTCGGAGGACGCTGCGCTCGAAGCGGCAGAGGATGCAGACGAAGCAGAACCGCCGCAGCCTGCCAGCAGGACACAGCCCGCAGCCAGCGCAGCAGCAGAAAGGACGAGTTTCAGACGAATATTCATAAAAGATTTCCCTCTTTTGTCGTTAAAATTCTGAGGCCCGGCCGCCCCGAAAACTGTCGGCCCGAAACCCCAAGATAGTCTACCATATCGACGGCAGAATTGCAAACGAAGCGTAAAATTTTAACCTTTTCTTCACCAGTGGATTCAGCCCTCGGCGGCGATGCTCTGCAGAGTCTCGATATACTCCTCAAAGCACAGGCCGCTGGCGTTGATCTTAGCGGCGTTCTCCACGCCCACGTACCGCCAGTGCCAGGGCTCGTAGATGATCTCCGTCTTGTCCTCGGCGTCCTTGGGGTAGCGGAGGATGAAGCCGTAGTCGCCCGCGTGCTCACAGAGCCAGCGGAAGGCGGCGGTCTTCTCGAAGCCCTCGTCCAGACCGGTGTGCTCCGGGCTGTTCAGGTCGGCGGCGAGGCCGCAGTTGTGCTCGGAGTATCCCGGAGGGTTGACGACGGCAGCGGCCTTTTCCCTGGCGGTGGCGTTGTCGTAGCCCTTGTCGAGGTAGTATTTGGTCTTCCGCTCGTAGAGGCTGGTCTGGTACTTGACGCTGCGGTAGCCACTCTGCATCCAGACGGTCACGCCGTCGGCGGCAGCGGCCTTCTGCATCTCAAGGAAGGCGTCGCAGGCCACGGTCTGCAGCGTCTTGTTGACGGCGGTGGCAGAGCCGCACTCCTTGGTATCAAAAGTATAGTCGTCCGGCATCTTGCTGGTGTGGTTCACCAGCACCATCAGCGGGTCGGCCAGCATGGCGCGGGCCTCGTCGGCGGTCAGGCCGAGGGCGTTGGCGGGGGCAGCGGTGTTCTCGGCAGAGCTCACAGTGGGATCGGCGATGCTCTGGGCCGGCATGGAGATGGCGGACGCCGCCGAAGCGCTGGGGACGACGGCACGGCGGGTGAGCAGGAAGGAGACGCCGCCTGCGGCGACGCAGAGCATCACGGTAAGGCCGGCCACCCGGCGGATGGCGCGGCTGCGTCTGCGGCGGCGCACCTCGGCGGGGGGGAGGCGCCGGCGGTGAGGATGAGGAGCGGAGGGATTCATAATGGACCTTCTTTCTTGTTAAGGGTATGTATATTTTTGCACACGGGCGGACATCCTATTCCCGGGAGGCGAACAGGATGAAAATGTCGGCTGAGGAATACGGGCGCAGGGTGCGCCGGGTCGGCCCGCCCTCGCCGCTGGGCAGGGACTGCCTCTGGGCGTTTGGCGTGGGCGGCGGCATCTGCCTGCTGGGCGAGGTGCTGCGCGGGTGGTATCTGACCATGGGGCTCGACAAAGAGCTGGCCGGGACGCTCACCAGCTGCACGCTGGTGGCGCTGTCGGCATTGCTGACGACGCTGGGCCTCTACCAGAAGCTGGCCGCGAAAGCGGGCGCAGGCACCCTCGTACCCATCACGGGCTTTGCCAACGCGGTGGTCAGTGCGGCCATCGAGTTCAAGACCGAGGGCCGTGTGCTGGGGACCGGCGCGAAGATGTTCATCATCGCCGGGCCGGTCATCGTGTACGGTACGCTGGCGGCGGTTCTCTACGGCAGCGTCTACTGGCTGCTGCAGTAAAAGTCCTCCTGCCAAGGATACGCATAAGGAAGCGCGGAAATTGCACTTTCACACTAAAATTCAGTATACCACAAAAAACAGATAAAATCAGCCCCATAAAGGAGGAAACTGTGATGGCTGCACGACGCGGAGACACTCTTTTGTTCCCGACGCCGCCCGTCGTGGCGGCTCATGCGGCCATCGGCGGCAAAAAGGAGGGCGAAGGCCCCCTTGCCGCCTGCTTCGACGAGCTGAGCGCCGACAACTTTTTCGGCCAGTCCAACTGGGAGGCCGCCGAGAAAGAAATGGCCCTGCGGGCGGCGCGGCTCTGCCTCAAAAAGGCTGAGACGACGCCGGATAACGTCAGCCTCGCGCTGGCGGGCGACTTGCAGGCCCAGTGTACCGCGTCCGGCTACGCCCTGCGGGAGCTGGGCATCCCCTTTGTCGGCCTCTTCGGGGCCTGCAGCACGATGGCCGAAGCGCTGGGCCTCGGCGCGGCGCTGTGCAGTGCAGGCATGGCCGACGGCCTGCTGGCGATGACGTCCAGCCATTTCTGTGCGGCAGAACGTCAGTTCCGCACGCCGCTGAGCTACGGCGCTGTCCGGACGCCCACCGCCCAGTGGACGGCTACGGCGGCGGGTGCCTGCCTGCTGCGGCCCGCCGGTGAGGGGGTGCAGCTCTGCGCCGCCACCTTCGGACGGGTGCAGGACTATAAAATAAAAGACATCAACAACATGGGGGCGGCTATGGCCCCCGCTGCCGCCGCGACCCTTTTGCGCTATCTGAAGGACACCGGCAGCGCCCCGGCGGACTTCGACCGCATCTACACCGGCGACCTCGGCCATGTGGGCAGCCAGCTCCTGCGCGACCTGCTGGCGGCAGAAGGACTTCTGCTCAAGAATCATGTGGACTGCGGCTGCATCCTCTACGATGCCGCCGAGCAGACCGTGAAGAGCGGCGGCTCCGGCCCGGGCTGCTGCGCCTCCGTCCTCTGCGGGCATATCCTGCCCCGCCTCGAGAAGGGAACCCAGAAGCGGGTGCTCTTTATCGCCACCGGCGCGCTGATGAGCCAGACGACCTTTTTGCAGAAGGAGAGCATCCCGGCCATCGCCCATCTCGTGGAGCTGCGCAGCCCGCAGCAGAAGGAGGAAAACGGATGAATTACTTCTGGGCCTTCGTGGTGGGCGGCGGCATCTGCGTCATCGGCCAGCTGCTCATCGACCTCACCGGCCTGACCCCGGCCCGCATCCTGACGGGCTATGTGGTGGCGGGCGTCATTCTCTCGGCGGTAGGATGGTATGCGCCGCTGGCGGAGTTCGCGGGGTGCGGGGCCACCGTGCCGCTGCTGGGCTTCGGCCATCTGCTGGCGAAAGGCGTGCGGACGGCCATCGAAGAGGAAGGGGCCATCGGCATCCTCACCGGCGGGCTGACTGCCGCCGCGGCAGGGATCACCACCAGCCTTGTGTGCGGAGTCGTCTGCTCGTGGGTGGGGAAGAGTCATGACCAGAATTAGAAAAACATCCCGGCTCAAGCCGGGATATTTTTGTGTGTAAGGCGGGCCGTTTCGCCTCATTTTTCGCCCGGAGTGCGTTATATTGGGGCCAGAAGGAGGCGAAAAGCCATGCGACAGGAAACACAATGGACGACGATCTTCTGGGAGGGCTGGACGGCGCTGGCGCTCTGCGCAGCGGCGGTGTTCTGGCCCGGCAGTGCGGCGCTGGGCTATCCGGCTGTGCTCTGGCCGGGGCTGGCCCTTGCGGCGGCAGTCCCCGTCCTCTGGGTCGGGTGGTGGCTCTGGGCGGAGAAGGCTCCGCCGCTGCCGGAGGAGGAGCTGATGGCGAAACCGGGGAGGATACATATTGTCACGGAAGAGGTTTTTCTTTAAGTGAAAGTGGGCGTGCGCGCCTGTGCGCGGGGCAGTTTTTTCTTTTGGTCAAGCGGCTTTGCGCTCCGCGCGGGCCAGAGGTAGGGAGGGGTGTTTCGAATCCCCCCTCCCTACCTCTGGACTCCACTCTCCCCGCA